>WBZV01000111.1_pt1 | contig 56792 bp, 57 predicted proteins | sample 5204221 | NCBI WGS metagenome assembly WBZV01 (sample SAMN12344360, study PRJNA552823) | activated sludge metagenome | biome: Activated sludge suspended growth; feature: Nitrification reactor; material: Wastewater; isolation source: activated sludge from nitrification reactor of wastewater... | reverse complement strand
TGGTTACTGTTCAGAAGAAACGATTTTGAATTACGTGAAAAACCAATAAATCAATTCGACTTCCAAAATTAGTAAAATAAAAAGTCCTTGAAAAAACACCGGCCTTTAGGCCGGTTGAAATTTATTTAAAACAATAAAAATAATGTGATAGTGGGATCAATTCTGATAGCTGCAGTATTAGGGTGTCTTGGATATCATTATTTAAAAAAGTAGAATTAATTATTACAAAGCAGATGCATGACTGCTTGTCATATTATATTCAGCAAGCCATGACAAAAACAGATGTTTAATAAAATGAGCGCGAGTAAGTAATTGCTCCGCTCTTTTTATTTTTGTTTCATTCGTAGGAAAAAATTTGATTAAACGCAATGTTTTTTGTGTCAGTGTTATTTTTATGTAGCGATTAATGCGGTAAATTTCATTGTTAATGTCACTGATGAATGTAATAAGTGGATGATTCATGTCCGTTGGTTTATTTGTGTTGCAGTGACGCTTGTTAATAGTAATGAGAAGTGCTTTTGTCAGTTGTTGCTGTGGAAGTGCGCATAATTCTTCAAAATTGTATGAACATTTCCACTGACACCAGCGTTCTTTGCAACAAAAAAAATTATAATCAGAAAGAAGTAACAGGCTGGTGGTGATGTATGATCCCAACAGCATTCCACCAGTGATGCTATAGCGATGATCCCATAAAAATGTATGAATAAGAGAGGTGAGCAGTTTATAATTTGTTTTATTGAATGTATTTTTTGCTGTATCAAACCAGGGCAGCATGTAATCGCGCAGTGCGAGTGCGAGAGCATAACTGAATGACATAGAAGTGCAGGTAATAGTCGGATTAATAGTGCTATTATTTGTATTTGTGTTGTTATTGGTATTATAATTGTAATAATTTGGTGTGTTGTTGAAGGTTGGGTTTGCTACAGGGCTGAAATTTAGATACGGATGATTTTGCGGTGTTTGAGTGGCGTGTAAGTGATGCGTTGTTGCACAAAAAGAAAAAAATACGAGTAGCAGAGTGATCATGAATATTTCCTTTTTTTATATTATTGAGAAAATACCTTTTTATTTATAAAAATGGAATGGGTCTTTTTAATTTTTAAGAAAAAGGGGGCACTGTATGTTGTTTGATAAATGTGTCAGTTTTTGTGTAGATGAGTTGTTGTGGATGCTTTCATGGGGTTGGTATCAATTATTTTTTGGCATCTGTTTTTTGACATTTTTGCTTGTTTTTATTGATCGTATGAAAATAATATCCGCGTTTGTGTTAACAATTGGCGCGTATGCATTTGCCATGCTTATTTATTTTTCCTTTGTTTCTGAGTTATTTGTGAACTATTTTCAGTGGAAATTTGTGGCGGGTGGTATGCCACGTGTATTTACTCCGTTCTATGCATCACTTTTTTTAGGTCTTATTTATTCATTGGAGCAGTTGTTATTTTTTTATATAGTACACTGGTGGCGACCGATTAATGTAACGAGGTTATTTGTATGTGCTTTACTGAGCAATTCTGGAGCGGCATTAGTGGCTTGTTGTTTTATGAAGGTAAATTTTTAATTTTTGGCCAAAAATTAAAAATTTGCTTTTGTACGCAGTTGCACAGATGATGCGGCAGAAAAATAAAGAATTGATGGAGGCGATTAAGGGGTTAAGATAATTCTTTTATTTTACACAAAACGATAACTCCTTGATCTGTTTGATTAAATGCAATGCCTGCCAAAACAATTTTTTTTGTGCTAACAATACTAAATCCTTCCCAATAACGTTTTGCTTCAATTTGAGCAAGGGCAATTTCAGGAGTGCTGTTTCTTTTAAATTCAACGACAAAGGTCTTTGTTGTTCCTTCAAGCAATAAATCCATAAAACCTTCTTCTGTTGCCACTTCAGATGCTGGTCGCTTACCAAAAAGCACGCAAACCATAAAAAATACCTGATGATAAAATTTTTCACGATCAACACGAATAGTATGAGGAATTAGTTTTATGAAGTCTTGTAGATGTTTACAAAATAACTCAAGATCATCTGCTGCAAGAGCCTTGCGAAATCGATTGCCAAATTGGTTGAATTGCTCTGTTGTTATGCCGCCAACATATTCCATGATTTGCTCAGTCATGGAGTAGCGGACTTCTTCATTGGGGTATCCGATAATATAACCATGCACATCAGGATTATATGCGGATAGAAATGTTAAATAGCCAGTTTGTAAGAGTAAGGTTTTATATTTTTGATAGTACACATCGACACTGAAGGTTTCTAAATTTGATCGCGAAAAAAAAGATCCATCAATTGTTTCAATATCTGAGGCTATTAATGAATTTTTTTGAATAAATTTCATAAGTAAATTTGGAGTTCCACTTGAAAACCAGTAGTTATTCAAAAAATTCTTTGTTAAACAATTATGCAGAGAAAATGGATTGTAAACAGTTATGTTACTATTAGCAAAGCGGTAGCCATTATACCATTCTTTTAGCACCTGGCGTGTTATTTCATAAGATTCATTGCGCTTATGCGCAAACTGTTGAATATGATCCATTAAATAATTATCTACTTCTTGGTCAGTGTATCCAACAAGTGCTACAGCGCGGTCATCATTTGTTAAGTCATCGAGGTTATTCAGTTCGGAAAATAAAGCGACTTTAGAAAATTTACTTACACCGGTAATAAAAAGAAAGTGTAAGTTAGCATCAACATCTTTTCCTTTTAAGGTGCCAAAAAAATCTCTTAATTCACTTCTGGATCGTTCTGCTTGCTCAATGTTATCAATGAGATTAGTGATCGGTTTGTCATATTCATCTATGATGATAACAACGGGCGCAATTGTTGTGCCTAGTGTTGTAATAAGTTCTTTTAATTTTTCTTTTAACTCATGATGTCTTAAGTGTATGCCATACTTGAGAGCATGGTCATCAATAACTGCATGCAATCCGATAATAAGCGTATCAGTTGTCTTATGACTAATTTGACTAAAATCAAAAAAAATCACTGGTCGTTTTATCCACTCGTAATCAGCTTGTCCAATCCATAGATGAGTGAATAATTCCTTGCGACCATTAAAAATTGCGTCAAGAGTAGAGCATGTTAATGATTTTCCAAATCGGCGCGGACGGGAGAAAAAATAGCGTTTTGGAATGGGATCTGTAATTAACTCATAGATATTTTTTGTTTTATCAACATATAAAGCACCACTTTGTATGATATTTTCTAATGTTGATACACCGATTGGCAACCTTTTCATAATACGTTTCCTAATATTTCATCTCTTTATTTGTAAGATTACTAAAATCACAGCCCTTTGAGAAGCGTTATTGATGAGGGGTGATTAAGGAATTAAAATGATGCTTTGCTTACTTTTGAATCGTTCTTTTTTGTGCCAGTCAGTTGAAGCGGTGTTCCTTTGTAAGTAAGCAGAGAATTATTGTTTAGGTCATATGTAATATTTGTAGCAGCTATTTTTGCTTTTGAGTTATTATTTGCTGTAATAGTAGCGGTGGTACTTGAAAGATCGAGGGCATGGTATTTTGAGTTGTTATTAAGTGTGATAGTTTGTTTTGTTGTTGTTTCCGATATATTTATTTGGGAGTTGTTGTCACCTTTTACATCGAGCTCATTTGTGGTTAATGTGGCAGTTATGTGTGCATTATTATTAGCATTAATGCTCACATTCTGAGCATTGGCATTGATTTCTATTTTGCTATCATTGTCAATAAGTAGATAAAGAGAATTAAGATTATGAGTTTGCTTAGAACTGATAATAGCATCATCATTAGCGAATAATGTTAAGGCTTCTCCTGAAATAGGCGAATGTATTTCTGCTTGTGCATTATTGTTTACTTTTATAGCAATGAGATGTTTTACAATAGCAGAAAAGATAACAGGTGTTTTAGTGGAAACGTTAACATTGTTCTTAACTCCAAGAACAAGTTGATTGTTACGAATTTCGTATTTTAGATGCGGCATAATATTTTGGTCAGCAGAAATAGTTAATGTTTCTTGATCTGTTTCACCGCACAGACGAACTTCTAATTTTCCTATGTTTGCAATGATCATATCATTGATGCGTGGAATATTTATTATTTTTTCTTCAACAATACCAGCATCGGTAATTGTTTGAGGATTGTTTTTGCTGCCAGATAAATCTATTTTTTGTCCGTTGATATACATGTCATTCCCTGAAACGCGTATACTGTTATGATAACGTGCTTTAACAATATAGTTTCCTGATGCGCATGACGTTGGGAACCATAAATTAAATGAAGAAAACAATTGCCCCCAAAAGTTATTTCTATATATAGCGTAATCATGAGTACTTATTATTGTTGCCTTGCGGGCAAAATATATATTTATGGCGACAAAGAAACAACCGATAAATGCTCTCATAAGATGTATTTGATTTGTTGGCATCCTTGGCGAAAATCCTAGGGTGCCATATGTTGAAGTGAGCAAAATACCAAAAAGAAGTAGAGTTTTTATGTTTTTTATCATGAAGATATAATACTATTACTAATCCTTTTTCTCAAGAATTTTTCTCACTTCTTTTTTATACAATTCTACTTGTGGTTGATCAAAAGGATTAACATTCATTAAAAAACCAAGATACATTATTTCACACATTTTTATTTGCATAAATTGCCCCAGGTAATAGGCAGTTTTTTCAGGAGTTTTTATGAGCACAAAGGGGCGATTGTCATTTTTGTATGTGCGCATTGTTCCCTCTAAAATAGCATTCATGATGGTAGAAAATGATGCACTATCATGATCATGATTTTCTACTGATATAAATGTCGTAAAAATGTTATACGGACCACTCAAATAGAGCTGTGCAACAGAATGCAAGTCGGTACTGCCAATTGATACTGTTGGCAGTATGCCGTTATGAACAACACTATTATTGTTGTCATATTTTTTACCAATGCTTTCTGCCATGAGTTGACGATACCATTTTCCAAGATTTTCGAGTGCGACAGAAAAGAAAAATGAGTTATGAATGGTGTACCCCTTTTTGTACAAAAGATACATAATTGCAGCGCTTGTTGCTGCAACATTATTGCTATCATCTTTTTGTGTGCACAAAGATAATGCTGTTTGCGCTCCTGTGCACAGTTGCGTAATGTCAATATTTGCAAGAGCAAGAGGGAAAAGTCCGACTGCAGAAAAAATGGAATAACGCCCACCAACTTTTGCGGGGATGATAAGACAATAAATGTGCTCTGTCTGAGCACATTTATGCAAATCAGAATTTTCGTCTGTTGTAATAACAACATAATTTTTATAATTATTGCTGTGATGTTTTTTTAAAATATCACAAAATAACTTAAAGTTAGCAATTGTTTCTGTGGTGGTCCCCGATTTGCTGATGACATTTAATAAAATTGTTTTACCGGCAGCTAATGCTGCGTTGGTAATGTGCACAATTTCATGGATATAGTCAGGATCAACAGTGTCTGCAAAATAAATTTTTAGAGGGCTGCGTTCATTATATAAAACACCATATAATGCTTGTATAATAGCAGCAGTCCCTAAATTTGACCCACCAATACCAACAACAATAAGGATGTCGGGGTTAAGTTTTAATTTTTCTGCTGCAAGATTTTTTACCGTTTCAAGTAATGTGCGATCATACGCAAGATTAATTGATGCATAATCAGTCTTGTAGTCTTGACTTTGTGCAGCAATAATACGATCTATTTCTTTATTCAGCAAAAATTGCGTCTGCGCTAATTTTTGTGGTATAATGGTGCAGGTTTGCGTGTAATCTAAGGTTATCTGCTTCATATGCTGGTCTCCGTCAAAAATAAAATTATTTTTGGTGAATAATGTGTATATTTTTATTGTTTCTTTTTTTTCATTTTTTGACAAATTTTGTGATAAACATATACTTGCTGTAGTATTATTTATCTTAATATACTTGCTGTAGTATTATTTATCTTAATAAAAATTTACTATGACAAAATGGATTAAGCATATGAATAAAAAAATATTATTTTTGTTGTTGGGTGTGATGCATGGTGGTTTCTTGCTACAAGCTATGGAATTGAGCGGTAACATTGTGCCAATACAAAAAACTGTAAATAGCATTGATCATGGTACGACATTACAACCGCCTATCATACCTTTTACAATACCCCAAACAGAGAAGAGGGATGGTACAATAAATAACCTTACAGTTTGTGAGAAAGATCAACTTAAGAAACAAAATGGGATAAAATGTGCTAATTTAGAGTTTAGACATAATTCCGCAGGAGGTATTTGTGGTTGTTCTATAATAATTGGCGAGAATCAGCATCCTTTAGCGCCTAATGCTCATAAGCAGCTCGTTGGAGCTATGATGCATGCTTATGATGATAGATCAAAAGATATTTGTTTTTTTTCTAACGATTTAGGCTGTAATATTAGCCTAAAAATTCCTGAATCCATAACAAAAGAGCAATTAGAAAAATATTATGACCAATTGCCAGTTCAATTTAAACAAACTGCTAAAAATAATACCATTGGCGGTACAAAGGTATTATTAATAAAAGAGGAAGTAAAAAAATTTTATGACCAAGTGCAAATTCAATCGACACAAACTGCTAACAATAATACCATTGGCGGTACAGAAGTAGATGTGACCAAGGTATCGCCAGGACAAAAAACGTTTTTGCAAAACCTTGTCAGTGTTATTTTTACAAAACAAGGTCTTGCAGTAGGCTCAATTTTAGCCTTGATTATTTGTGGTGTGCTGTATAAATATAATAAGCTTTCATTTGCTTAAAAATAACTTAATTTTCAGATCATTTTTTCTGTAATCGTGGTAGTCTGTTGTACAAAAAATAAGTATACACATAAGTGGAATTAATTGAATGACATGAAGAATACAACGATTGTTATTTTTGGTGCGACTGGCGATTTGGCAAAGCGAAAAATTTTTCCTGCATTGTATCGTATTCTGCAAAACAATTCACTGGGGGATATTATTTGTGTGGGGGTTGCGTTTGATGATGTCAATAGTCATCAGATGATAGAGGCAGCGCGTCCCTTTATCTCTGACGCGGATAATGATCACTGGAAAAGACTGCAAAATTGTAGTTATTACAAAAAAATGGATTTTACCATTAGCGATGATTTTGATGGTCTACGTACATTTGTTGAAGAATGTGAAAAAAAGCATGGCATACACAATGGTAATCGTCTTTTTTATGTAGCAACATCGTCACAATTTTTTTCTTCTATTACCAATAATATAAGTCACACTGGGTTAATAAAACGCCTTCCAGAGCATCATCTGTTTTGGCATCGTATTGTGTATGAAAAACCATTTGGACATGATCAGATTTCTGCTCATGAGATAAATGAGTGCATAAAAAATACGCTTAATGAGTTTCAAGTCTATCGTATTGATCATTATTTAACAAAAGAGGTTGTAAACAATATTGCCATGATTCGTTTTACGAATGTCATTTTTGAACCACTTTGGTCTCATCAATACATTGAACAAGTACATATTACGTTGAGTGAATCTATTGGCATTGAAGATCGCGGCAGATATTATGATCTGTCTGGTGCTGTACGTGATGTTGTACAAAATCATATGTTAGAATTGCTTGCCCTTATTGGTATGGAAATGCCAGAAAAATTAACGGGAGACTGCATTCGGGCAGAGCGAGCAAAAGTGATAGAAAAAATTCGTTTTGAAGATGGTTTATTGGGTCAGTACGAATCATATACACAAGAAAAAGATGTGGACCCTGCATCCCGCACTGAGACATACGCGTTGTTACAATTTTTTGTTGATAATGATCGTTGGGCAGGAGTTCCTTTTTATTTAAAAACAGGAAAGTGTCTTGATAAAAAAGAGACGGTTATTCATATAAAATTTAAACAAGCTGAATGTTTGTTGTTGCACGGATGTCCGCTGGAGTCAAATTGGTTAACTATTAAAATTGCTCCTGATGCGGTATTTTTGTTGACACTGAATGCTAAGGTGCCGGGTGTCATGAATCAGGTGATGCCAGTTGGTATGGAATTTTGTCACAGCTGTCTTTTTGGTGTACAAACACCCCAAGCATATGAAGTGTTACTCGAAGAAGTTATGAAAGGTGAGCAGTCAATAGCGGTGCGTTTTGATGAAATTGAATATGCATGGAAAGTGATTGACACTCTTTATGCGCATAATTTACCACTGTATACATACAAAAAAGGATCGTCAGGCCCTCAAGAGGTAGAACAATTTGAACAAAAACATGGAATGAGGGTGAAAACATGAATATAGCACTTATTGGATTGGGAAAAATGGGAGAGGCGATTGCGTATCGTGCTACAAACGCAGGACACGCAGTGTATGGGTTTGATCTTAACACAAGTCCTGAATTTATTGCAGATATGCGTGCCATCAATGTGACGCTGGCGCAAACAATAGCGGATTTTGCACAGCATAATATTGATCTTTTTTGGTTATTGGTGCCGCAGGGAGCTCTTGTTGACACAGTGATTGCTCAAATCTGCGCTTTTGCGCAAAAAAACACTATTATTGTTGATGGTGGCAACAGCAAGTTCACCGATTCTATGCGACGTGCGCAAGAACTTGCGCGTAAAAATATCTTTTTTCTTGATTGTGGTACTTCTGGTGGTGTGCATGGCAGAGAAAATGGTTTTTGTCTGATGGTCGGTGGTGACAAACAAGCGTATGAAAAAATTGCTCCTGTTTTATTGTCCGTGGCGACTGAAGGTGGATGTGCATATGTTGGAGAATCTGGAACGGGCCATTATGTGAAAATGGTGCACAATGGCATAGAATATGGTCTTTTGCAGGCGTATGCAGAAGGTTTTGATCTTCTTAAAAATGGAGAATTTAAGGATCAGCATCTTGATCTTGAAAAAATTGCACAGCTGTGGAGCCATGGCTCGGTGGTTCGTTCATGGATTTTAGATCTTGTGGTAGACATTATGAAAGAAGATCAGGATTTAAACAACATAGCAGGAGATGTTGCAGCAACTGGTATGGGTGAGTGGACTGTTGAGCGTGCTCATCTATCACAGATTTCTGTGCCCGTTATTGAGCAAGCATTAAAAGTGCGTAGGGAATCATTACGCACTGGTGGCAATTATGGAACAAAAATAGTTGCGCTGTTGCGCAATAAATTTGGTGGGCATGCAGTAACGAAAAAGTAAAAAGGAGATGTAATGACAGTAATAGATATCAGTTGGCCAATTAGTACAGCGACAACAGGGTACAAAGATAGATCCGTAGTGCATTTTGATGAAGTAAAAAATTTTAATCGTGATGGTGCGCGAGAAACAAATATTCATATCAGTGCGCATTCTGGCACACATATTGATGCACCGTCTCATTTTTTGCGTGAAGGCAAAACAATAGATGAAATTGCGCTAGAACGTTATGTTGGTGATTGTGTGGTGCTTGACATGACATCATGCGCTGAACGCGTGACACGTGATGATTTGCAAGAACATGATCATCTAATTAGACATGGCGGGATTATTCTTTTGAAAACTCTCAACAGCGACCTTACACCAACGGATAAATTTAGCCCCCATTTTGTCTATCTTGAAAAAAGTGGCGCTGCGTATTTGGCAGAAAAAAAAATTAAACTTGTGGGTATTGATTATTTAGGCATAGAACACAGCCAGCCAGGTCACCAAACGCATGAAATTTTAATGAATGCCGATGTGAGCATTATTGAAGGCTTGCGTCTTGCACATGTGCAAGCAGGAGCCTATTTTTTTGTCTGTTTACCACTTTATGTGATTGGTTTGGAAGCGGCGCCTGCGCGGGCCATATTAATGAAAAAATGACATATACTTATTTGTATCTATTGTAAAGCAACAGAGCGGTAATGATAATTGCACCACTCATCAGCAAAAAGATAGATTTTTTTGCCGTGAAAATATTGTTTTTTATGATAGCTTTTTCTTTTTCATAAATTTGCTCGCATTTACCATGGATCAGTGTATCGTTAGGGTCTGCTGTATGATAAAAAACACTAATGATATTATTAGAATAAGATATGCGCTCTACAAAGCAGGAATTTACAATGGTATGAACATGCGTTAAGTTAGAGAGATTATTTAGGTTGCTTACGGTATATACCTTTCCGTCGGTATCAAGGAAGGCAAGTCTTTTGCTTATGTGATCAAATGCAATATCTTTCAATTTCAATTTAATTTTCAATTCTGTAAGATTCTCTTTTGTGGCATGGTATAATTTGCCTGATTTTCCAAGAGACACAGTAGACGTCTCATCTAGAAAGAGTATTCTTTTTAATGATTCATTTAGGGTAAATGTTTGTTTTGGTGATGGTAATGTAGTTAATATATTTAAAGATGGAGTGTTGTTACTCTTCGTGCAACAATAAGCAATAATGGAATTATCATAATAATAAAGGGCTATTGCGGTGATGGTTCCTTTAACATTTTCTTTATGAGTAGGTTTCTGATTAGGGTCGGTATGATCATATTTTTTGAACATATCAGTTTGCAATAAATATATTTTTGACTGTTCCTTAATATCATCTACTTGAGCATGAAGGATATAATTTTTATTATTTGGGCCGTCAAATAATAGATTGGGTTGATTATTATTTTTCGGATATGTAAATACATAATTAACCTTGATTTTTTCTTTGTCAAATGCGTATCGTAGATTATAAGAATCGCTCTTATCTTGTTCTTTCGTTGGTTTTACCCAAAATTGTGGATCGGGAATATTATTAGATTGATTGGCTTTCGCTTCTTCGCCAGTGTAGTACGAGACACCAATAGGATGAGAATGAGATATATATAATCTTTCATTATTTGGAAGTATTGCTTGCGGTTGAATAAACGAATAAACTACCACTTGTTTTTCAAAGGATGCTATTGGTGCTTCCGCTGCCCAGCAATAAGATACAAGCGAAAATATATGTAATACTAAAAATATATAATTGTATACCATGTTATTTCCTGGTTTTAGTTTATAGGTAGAATGTAGGATTGGTTGGTTCTATACAGCTGGCAATTTCTTGTGTATTTTTATCGAGTAATTTTTTCCAGTTTATTTCCACTTCAAAATGTTTAGCAAAAGTATTAAGTTGTTCCTTAGTTAAGGTCTTATTAGTATAAAAATATTTTGTACGATCGGCAAAAATTTCTTTTTGCTTATTTATAATAGCATTAATAATGTCATCTGGCGGATTTTTTTCCATTTTATCGGGTGTGCAATACACAGATGACTGCCCGATTCTTACCCCATCAAACAGAAGAAGTGTGGCTGTAAGATCGTGTAAAGTTACTATTGTTACTTTATTAGCAAGAAGCTGTAAAATAGTGGTCTTTATTGTCTCTTTTATAGAAGAACCTTTGATTGTATGTTTTGAATTTAAAAAGGCTATATGTTGGACAAAGAGTTTATACAATACTTGGGCATTATTTTGATGGTTATTATAAAGGGTTTCTATTTTTGAGATTTTTTTGTAGTAGTTTTCGATATGCTTGGGAAAATTTTCTGGTGTGCTATAGAGGTATACATGGTCAACATATTTTTCATGAGAATTATTTGTTTTTTTTACAGACTCTGTTGTTTTTACCAAAATTCTTTCTTTATCAGGAGATACTTCTATTGAATAAATAGGGTGCTCATGTTTAATGTACATTTGAGAAGATAATTTAATTGTCTTGTAATCCCGTGAGATGGCCCACATTTCTAAAACTCCATGATTTGTTCCTGTTAGTAGAAAAGTTTTTTGTTTACTATCGGTGTAGCTGAACATACAATTGATACAAGGGGAATCTTTATAGGGGGATAGTTTTTGCGTATTATTATCGTATAATATGGTAATATCACCATTGTCGGTGGCGAATACAGGATTTTTATCAACTAAAGTTATTGCGGTAATAAGATTATTTGAATCACTTAATTTCTCATAGTTGATAGATTCAGTTGTTTTAGATATTTGAGCTTTGAATAGATGGTTCTTTGTTGAAAAAAATAGTTCATCATCCAAAGATACAATATGTGTAATAGGTTCCTTATCTTGTAGCTGACAAATTGGTATAGTAAGTGGGTGGGATATCTTTTGGTATTTATAGTGTTCTTTAAAATAGTTTTTTGTTGTGTACTGTTTGTCATTTTTTTGTGTAATATCGACGATTGTTACAGATCCATCATATGAACCAAGAATAATATTTTTATTATCCGAATAACAACACACAGAGGCTATTGATTTATCAACGGCAAAATAGCAAATATCTTTATTATTATACACTTTAATACCACCCCAAGGATAGGTGACAACGAGTGTTCCATTGGGAAAAGTGTCCATTTTATGAGTTAATTGTGACTCTTTATTCCATTTAGATACACAATCCCAATAAGAAGATGTTGTATTTTCTTTGTCGTCTTTATAATTAGGTTGATTGTGATATGGTATTGTATCGCATAGATCTTCCATAGGGTAAATAATTTTATTATTTTGTAACAACGTATTCTTTGCTATATCAAAATAATGTAATTGTTTTGCTGTATATGGTCTTTGGTAGTCGAGGGAAGTTGCCCACCCGTATTCGGTTTGAAAATGAAGTGTTGCCACCAATAAAGAAGAAACAAATTTTACAGAGGTTTTTTGTAAACTGGTTGTGTATGGCAATAGAATGGGATTGCATGTACTTTTTATCCCCTGCGATAGGATATGATTTTGCAGTTGGTTGGATAATTTTGTAAATATCTCTTCATTCGTAATATGTTCTGCTATGTAACTATCAACTAGTTCATTAAAACGATTACAGGTAATACTTAAACCACGAAGTATTTCTGTTGTAGTAGATGTATATGGTAGCTGATCGTTAATATCCTGTATTAACTTAACAATTGGTGTATTATTATCATCATATTTATTGATTACTTTATGGAGCGCTCTAATATTTTTTGGTATACACTGTTGCTCCTTTTTTAGTGTCTCAGCGTGTATTTTCTCATTTTGTGATGTTGTCAATTTCATGCCGCATATGAATGTCGTTGATAGTATTAGGTAGGTAAAACAAAGATTTTTTATTCTAAACATATTTTTTTCTATAATACAATGATTAAAGTGTTGTGTCTTCATACAATATAGGCAAAACAATAATTACTTGCAAGAAATTATTGTTTGACAAGATAAAAACATGCGCATTAAGTAAAATTTTTTAAGAAAGAGATTGTGCTATTCTTTTTTCTGCAACATTTCAACAAAAAGATCGCCAAATGCCTGCGCTGCAGCAGGACCTGTTGCAGTGATGATATGCTCATCAACTACCGTGTCTTCTTGAGGAAGATAATGAACATTATACTCTTTGTACAGCGCATCGAGTTGGTCATCATCATTCCAACCCGTTGCATATTTATTTTCTAACACTCCTGCATGTGCTAATATGCGCGTTGAAACACAAATTGCACCAACGGGGATATTGTTTTTTGCTGCATCTTGAATAATTGCATAACTTGTTTCATTATCAAGATGCTCAAGTGCGCCTGGGCCACCGATAAAAATAATTCCTGCGTACAAAGTCGAATCGACTTTATCAAGGGTAATATCGACGGGTGTTGTTGAGCCATCGCGTGCTATTGCGCATCCTTTTTGATCACTTGCTGTTATTACTTTAAAGCCAGCGTCTTGTATTATGTGTTTCGGAATACCGTATTCAATTTCCTGATAACCGTTAAACGCAACAACAATAAGTACTTTTGTGTCATTCATTTTTTTCCTTTTTTTATATATCAATTGGTTGATTATTAATAATCCCACGCACAACAAGTTGAGAATAGGAAGCATTATAGTAGAGTATACTTTTTGTTGCGTCTGGTTCAACAAAAAGAAAAGCACTGTCTGTTATGCATAGTGAACGTTTTTTGGAGAGCGATATTATTTTTCCACCTAAAAGAGAAATTTTCTTTTTAAGTTTTATGTATGAAAGCCATGCAAAACGGGGAATTTTTCCTTCCCACCATGGAATATAGACGTTTTTGATTGTTATTTTTGATGCAAGATAGGCAAGTGCATCACAGGTGCGTTGGTTAAATTTTTTTATGATGAAATGGTCAATTGTCATTGAGCCTGTTTTTTTAATCAACTCTGGAATGAATGTGTAGATGATAAATGATTCGTATGATGGGCGCGCACTCAGTACTCCATCATCAATGCATATCAGTTCATTATTGTTATGAATGAGTATGAGTTCTTTTTTTTCAAACGGTATCTTTTCAATCATCGTATGGTGGTAGGGGAAAAAATGTAAAATACTGCATATCACTATAAAAAATGCAAAAAGATATGTGGTGCGTGAATGCAATGTTGTTATTTTTTTTGTGTGCAAGAGAGCAAGTGAAGCAATAACAATGCCCATTAAAAATATCAGTGGTGGTTTGTGAAAACCAAGAAGCCACCATTGTTCATTAAAAGAGAGAATTGAAATCCACACAGTGGTTATCCGTTCAAGTATCCAGATAAAGAGTTGATTAGGAAGGTGGAGTAGTTCGCAAAAGAAAATAAATGATGAAACAAGCAAGAAGGCGGTCAAAAAAGGAGTGAATATAATGGTAGTAAAAATACTGAAAAGAGAGATAGGTATGCCCCAGCTGATTAAAAAGGGCAGCGATATGAGGGATATAAAAATCTGTAGCTGAATGCTTTTGATGAATGATTGTCGCCATTTATATAATTTTCCCATAAAAATCATTGATATTGCGTATTTTTATCTATTATTATTAAAGTAAACTATGAGATTAAAAAAAAGAAAAGGATTATTATGAAGTGGAATAAAGAGGATAAGCATTCATTGCCGGAAAAATTATTTAAACATATTCCTGATAGATTACGGCAATATGCGTCCAATATGTTCAATTCTCTCAAATGTAAAAATATGACGCATGGAGCAAGTGATATACAAAAAATGATGACTGTTGCGCATGGTGACAATTGGCGTCGCAATCATCATAAATGTCTCAAAAAACATCATAAATAACTGGTAAATTTTTGCACAATTGACAGATGGCGAGTGTCTCGTTAATGTTGTTAGCGGGTAATATAAGGCATGTGATAGTTTTTAGCGCCATGTGGAGAGAGTGTGAAGAAAGAAGCATTAATCAAATTTATTGAGCACAAAGCGTATGCTATTCGTTGTTGGTCTATTGCAATGACTGCCAAAGCAGGATCAGGGCATCCAACATCGGCATTGTCTGCAACAGATATTGTTGCGGTTATTTTTTTTTATGCCATGCGTTTTGATCCTTATAATTATGAAAATCCTGATAATGATCGATTTATTTTATCAAAAGGTCATGCGGTACCCGTTTTGTATGCAGTCTGGCATGAATTAGGTCTTATTTCTGATGCAGAGCTGATGACATATCGGCAGAGTGATTCTGTTTTAGAGGGTCATCCCACACGACGATGTGTATATGTTGAAGCCGCAACGGGTTCTCTTGGCATTGGTCTTTCTGTTGGTGTAGGAGAGGCTTTAAATGCGCAATTAGATAAACGATATTATCGTACGTATGTGGTGATGGGTGACAGCGAATCCTCTGAAGGGAGCGTATGGGAAGCGGCGCAACTAGCTGCACATTATAAATGTGACAATCTTATCTGTTTTATTGATGTGAATAATCTTGGTCAAAGTACTGAAACAATGCTTGATTATGAAATAAAAAAATATGTTGATATGAGTACCTCTTTTGGATGGCATGCCATAGCGGTTGATGGCCATAATGTTGAAGCATTAATGCGTGCCGTTGATGAAGCGCATTGTGTTGATGATAAACCAATTATGATTATTGCAAAAACGATAAAAGGATATGGCGTTGATTTGGTGGCGGGACGCGAAGGTTTTCATGGAAAAGCGTTGACAGGTGAACAAGAAAAAATAGCGTTGCAGCAGCTACAGAAAAATTTTTCTGCAGCTGCATCGTTTGATGAAAATTCGCTTCAATGGAAGCCTATGCACCCTCATCAATCTGAGGTAAAGCATCGTGGACCATGCGAAGTTATTATGATGCCACGGTCTGAATACACCAAGGGCGAAATGATTGCAACGCGAAGGGCGTATGGATTGTCATTAGCACATGTGGGTGATGTGTGTGATAGTGTGATTAGTCTTGATGCTGAAGTAAAAAATTCCACGCATGCAGATATTTTTGAATCAGTTTATCCAAGTCGCTTTTTTCAATGTTTTGTCGCAGAGCAGAATATGATTGGCATGGGAATTGGTTTTGACCGACGGGGAAAAATTCCTTTTATTTCTACGTTTAGTTCATTTTTTTCACGGGCACATGACCAGGTTCGTATGGCAGCAGTTGGTCAATCTGCACTGCGTTTGGTTGGATCGCACTGTGGTGTTTCAATTGGGCAAGATGGCCCTTCGCAAATGGGATTAGAAGATATTGCACTGATGCGTTGTATGCCAAAATCAGTTGTACTCTACCCCTGCGATGCGGTCAGTACACATAAATTAGTGGAACAAATGGCGCGTTATGACAAAGGGATTAGTTATTTGCGTACAACACGCATGGCAACACCAGTAATTTATGAAAATAGTGAGCAGTTTCCCATTGGTGGTTGTAAGGTGCTCAAAAAATCTGAAAATGATGTTGCCTGTATTGTTGGGGCTGGCGTGACTGTTTTTGAGGCGCTTAAAGCGTATGAAATTTTGTCAAAGCAAAACATTTTTGTTTCAGTCGTTGATTTGTATTCCATAAAACCCCTTGATGCTTCAGGGGTCAAATCTGTTGCTCTTTCATCGCGCAACACTATTATAGTAGTCGAAGACCACTACCCTGAAGGTGGTATATGCGAAGCAGTACGCAGCGCATTGGCAGAAAATATTTCTGCCGACGGTTCATCAGGCATAAAAATTTATTCTCTTGCGGTAAAACAACTGCCACGTTCTGGAAAACCAGAAGAATTATTGGCAATGGCGTGTATTGATGCAGATGCAATTGTTGCGTTGGTCAAGGGAATTGATTAAAACTATTTCTTTATTTCTGTATTTATGGTAGCCTGTTTTTTGTGGGTATATAATGTAATTTATGGAAAGAGATAGAATGAATATTAAAAGAGACGAAATGTCACGCATTACTATAGATATTCCGACTGTTGATCATAAACGATTAAAAGCTATAGCAGCTATTTTGGGTAAAACTATGCGTGATATAGTGGTTATTTCTATAGAAGAACATTTACATAAGGTTAAGCTTCCTGGTAAAGAAAAAAAGCCTAACAAAAAGACGCTTGAGGCTATGCGTAATATTGAAGAAGGTAAGAATCTTGTTGAAGCAAAAGATGCTGAAGATTTGTTTAAAAAGCTGGGTATTTAAACAGGATGTTAATTCCAATTTATGAAACACGCTTTGAAAAGGAAGTGCAAAAAGCACAAAGGCGTAGTAAAGATATAAAAAAAACTGAAAATAATTATTCAGTTACTGCTTTGTGAAAAAACCTTACCCAAAAAAAATCGTAATCATAAGCTAAAAGGAAGTTTTAACGGATATTGGGAATGCCATATCGAGCCTGATTGGTTGCTTATTTATAAACCAACAAAAACACATATTATTTTTGCGCGGACAGGTACCCATGCAGATTTATTTGAGTAATTTGCGCAAGAAGCTTTATGCTCTTACATCAATGGATCTTTTCATGAACCGTAGAGCATCAATTTTTTGTATTCGTATCGATTTGCAATAAGTTAATCTTTGATTAAGTTTGTGTAAATCATCAATTTCAGCAAGTTGTGCGTAATGTTTTATAAAAAGACGTTCAGGGTAATAACCAATAGACCTATGGAAGCGCATTGCTGTTGCAGATTGAGCATCTCTTAAAGATGGTAATATGTCAGCTGATCTTTCGAGGTATCATGTACAACTTCTTCATGAGCAGACGTCGTGTATTGTTGTTGATATTGTTTATTTTGACTGATGAGTGACAGAATGTTTTTTAATTGTTCATCAGTGATATTGTGCTGTCTGGTTAATGCTTGTATTGCGCTCTTTTTATCAGAGCGAATATTTGTTTCTATCCTAACAAGACGTTGTTGAATAATCCGAGAATGCAGATGTTGGGATTTTTTATCTTTGAGTTGAATTAGAGCTAAAAAGAGAAAAGTAGATCGCATTGTTTGCGCTATATTAACAACAGGCACTATGCAACTGTACAGCGTGTTTGTACACCACTCCATTGCTTGTGTAGGCACAAAAACACAGCAGTTAAGAGTAATAAATAATGATATTATTTTTATAAACTTCATATGATTTAATTATATTGTATCAATAAACTGCTGCAATTTCCACACATTATTATTTGTTCGATCCTTTTTTTAATAACCTAAACAAAAACTTTAAAATTATTGCATTTGTGTCCATTGATACCCTACTCTTAATAAGTTTATAACCTCAGAAGGAGTGATAATAATGAAGATATTAAAAATAGTGGAATTGTTATTTGCAGTGTGTTTGATGAATAATGTTTATTCCATAATGATGGAACCTACGCAGGATGGGTTTGCTGTTGAGCGACAATTTTTGGAAGGTACGATCTCTCTTAATGGTTATTTATCATATCTAGCGAATTTATCTGGAGAGTATGCATATAAGATAAGAGCTATGCTTAATGCTCGAGCCATTACTCCTGAGGGTGAAAATTTAGAAGAGGAGTTTTTGGGTGTTTTAGAAGAAAAGCGCGCTACGTACCAAAAGCTAAAGAATCAGAGGAGTGTTTTCGAATTAGAAGAAACAGCAGAAGAATTACGAACATTTATGATACGGTTTATTGATGCCTTTTATCAAGAATTGGAGAAAGATGTGGACGTTAGGCATGGACGAGAGGCATAAAGCTGCTGTATTTTCCACAGATTATTGATTTCTACCAAAGTATGATAATGATTTTCATACAGATGATCTGGGTAAAATAGGCGAGCTCTTAAGTTAACAAGGGCTTGGGCGATGGTGGGACTTTTGAGTGCAGCAAAGATTTCTGCTTGTGCTTCATAGATGATTTTTAATTTTTTAAATTCTCTGTTCTTTTCTAAAAATATGCGGTCTTTTTGATGATAATGCTGCAGATATTTTTCAATAACGATGCATTCTATGCCATCTTTTTTGTGAATATGCTCAATTTCATGCGCAAGTATGGCGAGCTGGTTTGATTTTGGTTGCTTGACTATGTTGTCATACAAGATGATAGTTTGTACCAATTGTGGTTGCTGTATGAAGTTTGTACTTTGTGGGCAGTGTGAAAATTCAAGGTTGCATACGGATTGCGCGAATAACGATCCATTCTCTGTGTGTGATTGATATTTTAGATTAATGGTTTGAGGATCAATTTCATTGATATGCAGTAATCTGATAAGTAGGTTGTAGAGTTTTGGTGGTATGGCCGGGTCATGAAAAACATGTGTTTGTTGGGGGGTAAGGTTTTTTATCAAGTTCATCGTTTCTCTACACTCAGACCACTGTTGTTGAGAAAAGCCCAAGGTTTTTCCTAGATTCAGTAAAATTTTTTGTTCTTGTGCGCAGTAGGTGTTTTTTATGGCTAATCGTTTTTCTGTAATGTCTTTAGCGATATTATGATTTTCTTCTGACGACAACAGTGCTCTTGTTATGGAGGTTATTTTTTTGAAGGTCTGTGCAGTATTAATAAGACGGCACTTGTTTTGGTAAGAGAGAGGTGTTTGTTGAATGGCAGTAAGGTACCAAGGATTTGCAGCTGCTTGAGCAGTTGTATAACTAAAAATGATGAGGATTGTTAGAATTTTTAGTTTCATGGGGCTCAGTTTTTATGTCATAAGAGATTTAATATCACTTAATCATTTTATACAAATAAACCAATTTGTCAATTTTTATTAAAAACACACAGAAGCTTATGTTTATGCATGAGCGCATTTTTTTGTAGCTCAAGGTCCCATGAATCGAGCTTTTCAAGAATAGTAGGAAGGAGGCTGACAAACTTTTTTTTTGAAAAATGGGTGTGCAGAATGGGATATCCGTTGAGTTTTATTTTTGCCTGGATAAGGTGGGGAAACGGGGGAAAAAGGCGGGAGGAAAATCCGGGTATTTTATAGTTACGCCTTCCTCGATACAGGTGGTTTTTAAGCTGTGGGGCGATTACTTGTATCATGTCGATGCTCGAATAAAGTGAATAAATGTGTTCAAACATGGGCATATTGACCAAATACATTGTTTTTTGTTGTACCGGACAGGCAAGGAGCACAAGGGATTTGATGGAAATGGGTGTCAGCGAATCTTTTTTTGCCATGTGCAGGACTACGTTTCCGCCATGGCTGTGGGCGATAATGCGGATAATAGGGTAACAATTATATTTTTTTTCATAATCTTTAATGAGATCGGTCAGATCTTTGTGTAGCTTTTTTGTCGCTATTTTACGTTCTTTTGTTGATAATTTTCCTGACCAGGCAAAAATATAAAATTCTTCAAGGGGAAAGTGTAATAGATCACTCTCTGCAATAGTGGAAGCAATATGAAAATAAATATTTGTGTGTGGTAGATCGTAGACACGAAAGAGGCCAGATTGGTTGAAAAAGTCCTTTTGGTAAAATGCTTTTCGAAAGAGAATGGTTCCATGAACCCAAATAGTTATTGGAGGAGCATTAATAGAAAAGTCTTTTTCACAAGAAATGTCCTTTGAAAAAGACTTTTCTTGTGGTTGTTGCTGGATAATGAGTGTGTCTTTGGCGATATGTTTGCGGTGGATACAGCACGGTTGTAATGTTATGAGTAACAGAATAAAGAAAAAATGCATATACTGAACTATGCCTTTTTTCATTATCAATCCTTTGTTGTAAGGTATTGAGTCACTTCATTTATATTAAAAAGGAGGGATTTTTGTCAATGCTTTAAGTTGTAACTAGCAATTTTACATTGATGATTAATGGTGGTATGGATGTGTAAAGCATTATTTTTTGGTATAATTTTAAAGTAGTTAGTTAGTTTGAGGAGTTTTAATTATGTTTATACCGTTGTATGGCACAGGCATATTTTTGGCTGCAATTTTTGTTTTTTTAGTGATGCTTATTTCAAAATCTGTCTATTTAATCAGACAAGCAGAGGTGATGATGATTGAGCGTCTTGGTAAATTTGATCGCATTATTGGACCAGGGCTTCATATAGTTATTCCATTTATGGAGCAGCCACGAAAAGTGGTGTGGACATTTGCACGTTCTGAAGGATATGGAAAACGGTATTATACCGTAACAGAAGTGTTAGATCGTATTGATTTGCGCGAGTCTGTATATGATTTTCCTAAGCAAAACGTGATCACTAAAGATAACGTGACGATGGAAATTAATGCAATTCTTTACTATCAAATTACCAATCCAAAAGCAGCGGTGTATGAAGTATATAATATGCCAGAAGCGATTGAAAAATACACACAAACACGACTGCGTGACATTATCGGATCAATGGATCTTGATGAAACATTAGTATCTCGTAACACTATCAATGCTCGGTTGACTGAAATTTTAGATGAAGCGACAGATAAATGGGGTGTTAAGGTAAACCGTGTTGAATTACAAGAAGTTAATCCTCCTGCAGATATTCGCGTAGCGATGGAAAAGCAGATGCGCGCTGAACGGGAAAGACGTGAAATGATCTTACACTCTGAGGGAAAAAAACAATCTGCTATTTTAGAAGCAGAGGGTATTAAAACTGCACAAATATTAGAAGCAGAGGGACAAGCTGAATCACGTCTTAAAATTGCTGAAGCTGAGCAGAAAACAATTATAATGTTACGTGAAGCAGCACAAGGTGATCCATTGCCTTATTTAATTGCAATGCAATATGTAAAAGCACTACCGGATATGGTTAAAGGTAAAGATGATAAACTTGTTGTAATTCCGTACGAAGCGAGTTCTATGATTGGCTCGTTGTCCGCTATCAAAACATTGTTTAACCAAGTTTAAAATGTGTCCCGGTATTTTAAAAACCGGGACTTTATGCTTACTGTCGTGATTCACCAATAATTGCTGTTGCCTGATTGCATGTATTATTTGTATTAAGGTGAGGAGTAATTTCTACGGTATATTTTTTATTGTTGTGGTTAAAATTACAATGTTTTTGTTGTTGTTTTTTGCATGCTTCTACAACAGTATTGTGATAATACTCTAATAAATTATTACTTTCTAGCGGAGGTATTGGTTTTTTATCATCCATCTGTGTTATGTCGAGAGCTTCTGTAATAACGGCTGAGGGGACAACTGTAGCGCCATTGTATGGACTTGTGTATGATTTGGTAATGGTTAAGAGAAATTGCAACATACGTGGCTTTTCACTGCCAAACAATGGTCCAGCAAGAGAGAGTGCGACTAATAGTGGTAATACTATGCGATGATTCATCATTTTTTTCCTTGTTTTTATTCTTGTTTAATGGTGCGAATACTATTTTCATCTTCTGTTATAGTAATGTTTTGATTGGTGCCATATTGCTTAATCCTCTCTTGATCATGAGTGATAATAAGAACGATGAGTTGCAATTCTTGCGCAAGGTTCTTTAAAAAATCCATGACGAGAATGCTGTTTTTTTCATCGAGCGCAGCTGTAGGCTCATCAAGCAACAATATGTGTGTTGGTTTTTGAAGAGCCATTATGATGGCAACTATTTGTTTTTGTCCTCCTGAAAGATAATGGGTTTTTGTTGTTGTATTAATATCAAATTTTTTTAAAAATGTTGTTCTATCCTGTGTGTTCGATAGCGGAATTGGCATTGGATGTGTTGGTAATTGTGCAAGACGTAGATTTTCCTCAACTGTCATTGAAGGCGCAAGCATGGTGCTACTCTCTTGTACAACCGTTTTTACAAGGGAATATATTGCAAGCGGCATATGATTATCATTTATATGATAATCATGGTTGTTATAGGTAATTGTTCCTGTTAAATAAGAATTGTGTGGGGTTGTTCCTTGTAAAATCGAAAAAAAAGTAGATTTACCAACGCCATTTTTTCCTTGTATAAAATAAAGTTTTTCTTGTTCAAAAGATACATTTACGTCATGAAAAAAAGGTTTTGTCTGATGATGAAACGAAAAGTTAAGATGAGAAATGATACATTTTTTCATGATTATACTCCCAGTTGTTCATGCTGTGTTGTCTGCTTTTTTCTATAATGTATACACACAACTATTAAGATGATGAAGGATTGCACCATGGTAAAATAGCGTAAATCAAACCCTATTCTTAATAATGATTGTTGTAACACAAAATAGCTAAAAAGACCACTGATTGCAGGAATAAGAGACGGTAGATTTTGTTGTATCATTTTTCCTATAATCAATGCAGTAATACACAAAAGAACTTTGCCAAAACCCATGGTAATATCTGCAAATCCATTTGATTGCGCAACAAGATAACCGCTTAAACCAGCAAAAGCATTTGCAATTATTATTCCCGTCATAAAAATATACCGTGTTGATATGCCATAATGTTTAAAAAATCGAGGATTGTCGCCACATACAGCCAAACAATATCCTAATTCTGTAGAAAAAAAATAACGCAGTAGTGCAATGCATAGCGTAATAATAATGAATAATGTTGGTAATTCTGGATGCAAAGGAATTATTGTTGTACACAAAGGATTGTGGTAACCACTGAGTGAAACATATGGTCCAGCAATATACTGACTTGCGCCATGAAAAATACCAATGGTGATGATACTAGACAGCAGATGGGGAATATGAGCAATGCATGTTAATGTGCTCGATACAGCCCCCACAATCATACCGCCACAAAGACTAGCTCCTACAATCACCATGATACAAAGAACAAGGGGAAGATGTTGAACGTATGGCAGTGTCATACAACTGATCATGGCGCCAAAAACGTAGGCACTTTCTAAGCTTAAATCGGGTACTTTCATGAGGGAAATACTTATGTATGCACCAAGAATTAGTGGAAAATGTATAAAAACTTGTTCTGCGATAATATAAAGAATTTCAAACATGGTGTATCCTTTCACTTTTATATAATTATTCCACCATCTTTTTTTATCGTTGTTAGTTGCTCTTCAGATAAAAAAATACCCTGTTGATTCATAGTCTTTGAGTTTACCTTTAACTTAGTATCATTAACTATGGTGATGGGAATAAAACGCGGTTCTTGCTTTTGGTCTAAAATAGCAAGCGCCTGTTGAGCTGTTTCTACGCCATAATCATATTCGGTTACGCCATATGAAAGAGCAGCGCCTTTGTCTGCAGAATTAAGTTCAGAAGTAAAAAGAGTCACCCCGTAACGATTGCATAGCGTAATTAAACTATCCACACCAGAAACAACAGTATGGTCGGTTAAAATCATTACAACATCGTTATTTTGCAGCAGAGATTGGACTTTTGCTTGTATTTCATTGGCATGAAATATGTGAACAGAATGGGTAGATATATTTTTTTTATGCAAGAGAGAGGTGATTGTTTGTGCTTCTGCTTCATGGCCTCCCCCTTTTGCCACCGGATCATACACGAGTAACACATTTTTTGTTGTTGGTTTTACTGAGAGTAGTTTTTCTATCTGTTTTTCATATTGTGGTGCATCTTGTACCCCAGTTACATGATTGCCTGACGAGGAAAGAGATGCTACGATGCCATTTTTTACGGGATCACTGATTGCAGCAAAGACAATGGGAGTGTGTAGTTGTTTTTTTGTGGTGAGTTCATGCATAGTTTTTGTGGTATTGGTACCAACTGTCATGACAAGATCATAGTTTTGACGAATAATTTCTTCTGCCTGCGAGCGCATTAATGTTGGATTACCATTGGCATTGTACCGAGTAAAAGCATAGTGTTGGAGGCCATTTTTTTGCATGGTATCAATAAAACCTTGCGAAATTTCATCCATTGATGGATGTGAGGCTGGTTCAAAAATAGCGATGCGGTAGGTAGGAGTATTATTAGCGGAAGTGTTTTTGTATGAATGATATACAAATATGCCTATGACAACAATAATGCTGCTAAAAAACAACAAAAAATATTTTTTCATGTTCATGATATATTCCTATAATGATAAAAAAAAATAATAATAAAACAACATATTCCCATTATGGGAGTTACAAAAATAATTAATTTAAAAAAATGTGGGGAAAATTAAGAAATTAGCACCAAGAACGCCAAGGGAAAGACGTAAAAAGAATGGAAGAGGTAATAGTTGCAGGGCAGGCATTATGTAACACATGACCAGAAGGCATATGCGTTATGCTCAAACGATGATGTATCATGGTTTTTCCTTTACTGTATTGTGATAATACAAACTATCTCTTATTAAAAGCATAACCAATTGCTTTCTTTTTGTCAATTTTTTTTGTTGAGTTGTTTTAGCCTATTTACCATATGTTTGAATTATTCTTTTTATTGTATTCCAAAGACACGCCCTTACCGGTTCTGGTAATGTATACCATACTGAAGCTACTTGCTGCTTATTAAGTCGCCAGATAGTTTGATTTTTAGTATTATATGCTTTTTTATTACGTTTACTAACGGCTATATGCCAGGTAAATGTTTTGTAGTGTGATATTTTTTGTAATAATTTTTCTGGTGTATCAATAGTTTTGTCGGGTTTTTCAATGAGTAACCACAATGAAATAACTGCTTTTAATAGTAGTTGTTCAGAAGAAGGGTGAGTGTATTGTTTAAAGAAAGCGATTGTACCATTATTCTGACCAATGGCAAGTATATTCTTGTGTAATGAGAGAGAGTAAATCTCGGCAGATGTTTTTAATGAAGCGTTTTTTCGCAAAAATGTATCAACCATATAGGCTTGGCTGAGCCTATATCCCAGGACATACGTACCATTGTTATAGGCACATGCATAAAGAGAATCATCTGCGTCAATAAGCTTAGATGTGGTAGTTAGGTTATTTTTTCTCTTATTAAAAGTTAACAAAAAATTTTCTGGTAGAGCGCATTGTATTCTATTATTACTTAAAAATAATATACCATATACAGCACTCATAATTTTTTGTTTGTAATGACATTTGTTTTTTTTGATATCTATTAGTCCTATATTTGATGCTTGTTTGTCATCACTGCCAATGGCTATATAGTGTTCATTAGGACTAAAAGCGATAGACCAAATAGGTAGATGATCTGTTGTTTGATGAGTAAAATGACTTTCTTTAAGATTAGAGGAAATGACTTCAACTAAACCACGCTTGGTTCCATATGCTATCTTTGTTCCATCGCCATTATATGTTAAAGAGAAAATAGAATGTTGTTTTGTAATAGAATTGAGTTTTTTACCAGTTGCCACATCAATGCAATCTATAGTTTTTTCGTGAGCTACGGCCAACGTAGTGCCAGAAGGTTCAAATGCAACAGCATAAACTGTATTCCCGAGACAATGCTTTATTTTTTTATCAAAATACCACCATTGTGCATGCGTAAAGGATGTTTGCATTGCAAACATATGTATTATCGTATCTACTATCTCATGTGGTAACGATTTGACAAGACGAAGGTGTTTATAATCGTTATAGGTTGTTGTAAATTCAGTTTTAACGGGGAAAAATTCATGCAAATCTAAGGGAGCAGTAATTTTGGGTACACGTAAGTCTGGTGCTTTGGGAATTATGCTTGTTTGTGTATTCTGCTTCATACATAAGCTTGGTGTGTAGATGATTGTGCTTAAAAGACATATTAAAAAAATAGTTACTATATGCTTCATATTTTTTATTTTATTAAGGTTGATAACTTTAATGGAAGTGTAACACAACATAAAAAAATAATTATTCTTTTATGTTATTCATGAGTCCCCGTTTTTTCATTGTAACGATGTTCCTGAGTGTATGGTTGCGATAATTGAGTATTATTTCTACTATTTCCATAATTTTTTGTGCATCTTTTTTGTGAAAACTTTTGTTTTGTACGGCATGCATGGTTATTTTTACGATGTTATTAACGATGTTGGTAACAGCGTTGCCGACGTTGTCTGCATTACGTGGTTCTTCTACAATGGTACCAATCTGACCAATCATTTGTGCAAGGTTAGCAAGAACAAATTTTGCATTTTCAGCGCGTTCAGAGCGTGGTTTTTTGTGCGGTGTTTTGTTTGCTGAGTATGTGGATGAAAAAAAACAAACAAGTGCTATAAGGCTGAGATTACGACATAAAAGAAAGTTCATAAAAATTCCCCCGGTTTATAGAAATCATAAAACAGGAGCATAATAAATAACAATATTTTTTGTAGATTTTTATTGCTTAATAATATGCACAAACTGTACGCGTAAAGGAGTTGCTTTTTGTACCTGAAAAATATAACGTTTATAGCTGATTTGTTCATTGGTTTTTGGAATGCGTTGTAGATACTCAGCCAAAAAGCCAGCAAGGGAAACTGAATCTTCAGACTCAAATGTTATGCCAAGAAATTTACCCAAATCTTCAAGAGGAATTGTTGCATCAACGAGCCACTCATCTTTTTGCAAAGGCATAATTTTAGCTATACTTGGTTCATGTTCATCACTAATTTCGCCAACAATCTCTTCAATAATGTCTTCAAGCGTTACAAGGCCGGTGATAATGCCATGCTCATTGAGCACAATGGCGATATGCATCTGTTTTTCGCGAAATTTGCCCAACAATTGATTAATTTTCATGCTTTCAGGAATAAACATGATTGGACGTGCAAGTTCTTTCAGGGGCCTTTTTTCACCCTTTGAGAACATAATGAAAAGATCTTTTTGGTGAATCATACCTACAATGTTACTTGTTGCATCAGCATAGACGGGGATACGGGTGTAGGGGTTTTTAGAGAAAAACTCAAAAGCCTTTTCAATAGAAGTATGCACTTCAAGAGAAATAATTTTGTTTGCAGGGATCATGACCTCTTTAACGGGAGTATTACCTAGTTCAAAAATATTTTGAAGCATTTCTCGTTTTTCTAGTTCTAAAAGACCTTGCTCATGAATGTAGTTAATGAGAAATTGAATCTCGCGCTCAGAGGATACCCATTGTGCAGCAAGAGCCTCTTTACCTCCAATTTTATACATAACAAAATCGGCAAAACGAACAAGAATGAATACAAATGGATAGAGTGCAAAATAGACACCATTAATAAGCCAAAGCATTGATTTGAATGCACTCTCACTGCGTACTTTGGCAAGACTTTTTGGTAAAATTTCACCAAAAACGACAATTCCTATGGTTGCAAACGCTATACCAAAGGTAAAGCCAAGATTGCCAGAAAAGCCAAAATGGGCAAATATTTTGCCCATGATAAATGTTGCTAAGGAAGCTGAAGTAACATCAACAAAGCTGTTGGCAACAATAATTGTTATAAGAACGCGTTGAGGAGTCTGTTCTAGAGTTTGTAAAAGTGAATGGTATTGTGTTGTGCTGTGCGCAAGTTCTTTAAGTCTAAATAACCGCAGCGCAGTTATACTTGTCTCTAAAAATGAAAGCGTTGCACGAATTACGAGGGCAAAACAAAGTAAAATGCCAGGAGTAATTAATGAACTAAGGGGGTATGGTTCCATTCGCCAAAAATTCCTTCTTTAGATTATTCATCTACTTCATCAATGTCATCATCATCACTATTTTCATCCTCATCTAACTCTTCTTTATCATCCAATTCTTTTTCAAAAAAGGCAAGAAGTCTTTTACTTCTCGATGGATGACGGAGTTTACGTAAAGCTTTTACTTCAATTTGCCGGATACGTTCCCGTGTCACAGAAAAGTCTTTACCGACTTCTTCTAAGGTATGCTCTGATGCTACATCAATCCCAAAACGCATCTTAAGTACTTTTTCTTCACGAGGAGTTAATGTTTTAAGAACTTCGCGCACTCTGTCTTTTAGGTCAGAGCTTGCGACAGTGTCTGCTGGCGAGGCTTCTTTATCATTTTCAATAAAGTCTTTGATATAGGCATCTTCACTGTCACCGACAGGAGTTTCAAGAGAAATTGGTTCTTTAGAAATTTTGATGATATTTTTAATCTTTTTCTCGTCAAGATTAAGCTCTTTGGCAAGTTCAGCGTATGTTGGCTCTCTCCCATTTTCCTGCACAAAAGTACGTTTAATTTTGTTAATTTTGTTCAGCGTTTCTACCATATGTACCGGAACACGAATAGTACGCGACTGATCTGCAATAGCACGGGTAATTGCTTGTCGAATCCACCAGGTAGCATAGGTAGAAAATTTATATCCACGTTCAAATTCAAATTTTTCAACAGCTTTCATTAATCCAATGTTACCTTCTTGGATTAAGTCAAGAAAATGCAAACCACGGTTGACGTATTTTTTTGCAATGTTAACAACAAGTCTTAAATTTGCCTTAGCAAGATTATCTTTTGCTATTTTGTCTTGACGTAGGCCGGCCATTAGTTGGTTGAAATAGTGCAAGATAATGGGCTTGGGTAGACCTATTTCAATTTCCAGTTTTTTTAATGATTTTGTTGCGGCACGACGTTGGCTTTCTATTTCTTCTACAATGCTTTTTTGTTCGGCAGTAAGAGATGAAAGATCGGGATACTGACTTAACTGTTCAGTGGTAGTTTGGATATTTTCTTCTTTTTCATTAAATTTATGAACATATTTTTCTAATCTTTTTGCAAATTTTCTGATTAGTTTATTAGAAAATTTAATAGCGCGTATTGTTTCGCCAATTTTTTCTTTATTTGTTTTGACCGCATCAAGCATCTCTTTTTTCTTTTTAGAATCGCTTAATTGACTACGGTAATGGTGATAGATTTTTTCTTCATTTTCAATAAGTTCTTTGATGCCATGAATAGTCTGAAGAAGCTGATTTTTTTCTTCTTCAATTTTCGGAAGATTGTCTTCATCAAATTCAGAAAATTGGATGATATCTTTAAGGTTGAGTGTGTTTTTATCAAGCTTTTCGCTGATAATAATAAACTCTTTATGTAAGAAGGGAAAGCGAGAAATAGCATCGATACAATTTTGTTTACTGTGAGCAATTTGGTCAGCAATGGTTGTTTCTGTTTTTTTATTAAGAAGGGGTATTTTACCTATATCGCGCAAATATGATTTTACGCTATCAGCAATACTGGAATCAGACTCGCGTTTTACTTCACTCTCTTCATCGTCTTTGTCTTCTTCCTCTACTTCTTCTCCAAATTCACCTGATTCAAGACTGTATGTTTCAAGCTTCGCTTTTAATTTAATACGCGCAGGTTCTAATTCTTCAAATTCTTCTTTTTTTAATTCTTGACCATCAAGTTCTTCTTGGGTGACTAATTCAACATTTTCTTTTTCAAAAATGCGTAAAATGTCATTTATTTCAGGTTCAGTTACATTATTTTTGTCGCCAAAGCTGATAAGTTCTTCGTAACTAATAACTCCTGCTTCTTTGCTTTTTTCAATAAATTCTTCAATAATTTCTTTGTGTAAATCAACGCTGTTGGTTTTTTTAATAGCTTTTTTTGCCGGCTGTTTAATTGTTTTTGTCATTTTTTATTCCCCCACCATGCTTTTTTATATCGTTATCATCAACCATAGGCTGGAAATACTTGAGCATCTTATTTTGTAATCCCATAAAATCATTCAATATGAGTGATATTTTTGCAGAGTCACCTTCTTGTTTTGCTCGGGTTAACTGTGCTTTTATATCATGAGTAATGATTTTCCACTGTTTTTTTTGTAGTTGAGCAAGTAACCTATCAAATTCATGCATATCAATATGTTCGTTATCTTCTAGGAGCAATTTGCCAACATACTGTTTGTGATGTTCGTTAAGCATATCAAAAAAACGACTAAAGGTAAGAGCTTTGTCATTTTTTTGTGTTTCTTTTAACTGTTTTACAATTTCCTTGAGAGGAGTAGGAAGATATTTAAGAACAGCATGTCGATTTTCCTCGCGTATTAATTGCACATTATTCATTATAGCACAAAAGATGCGTTTTTCTAGGGTGGAAAGGCTAGGGTCTGTTTCTCCTGATGGATTGTTTTTGATTAGAGGAAGGGGGGAGGATGGTATATCAATTTTTTTTAATTCTTCTCTGAGTGACTCAAAGGGAATATCAAACGTTTTTGAAGCTTTTTGGAGGAGTAAATCCCTTTTTAATGGATCGGATAGAGTGTTAATAATAGTTAAAAATGATCTGGTTATGGTTAATTTTTGGCTCAATGGTTTATTAATAAATTTTTCTCCCAAAGTTTCTAGGAAGAAAAAAAATATATCTTGAGCATTATGCACTAGTTCGGTGATGGTCTCATTTTTGCTTAAAAATGATGCTGGATCTTCTCCGAGAGGCAATATAATTACTTTCAGCTCTAAGTTTACCTGCCAACATAGCTCAGTGAGCCGCAGCATTGCTTGTTGACCGGCATTGTCATTGTCGTACATAACAAATAAATGCTCAGCGTACCGAGATAGTTGTTTGAGGTGTTCAATGGTACATGCAGTGCCCAGTGTTGCTACTGTATTAGGCATGTTGTGTTGAATCATGGCAATGCAATCAGTGTAACCTTCAACAAGAAATACATTACTCGTTTCTTGAATGCTTTTTTTTGCGCGATCAAGGTTAAAAAGAAGCGATCCTTTGACAAAATAGTCATTTTCTCGTGAATTATAATATTTTGCACGTGTATCATATTCTTTAAATGTTCTGCCACCAAATGCGCAATGCCTACCCAGTGTGTCTTGGATGGGAAATATCAGGCGCTCTTCAAAGGGTGAATAGATGTTCGCTCGGCCCTCGGCAAGAATGTGGGCTTCAATGAGGTCCTTTGCAAGAATAGACTCTTTTTTCATATGATACAAAAGATTGGTAATGCCAGCACTTCCTCCCGGAAAATAGCCAAGCATAAAATAGGAGATGCTGCCTTGAGTAAAACCACGCTTTTGAAAATATGACAATGCGGCTTGATTTTTCATCAATTGTTCATGGCACCAGAGTGCAACTGCTTTGCAGATTCCAAAATAATGATTTTTTTCTTCAGCCTTTTTTTCAGAAACATCAAAAGAGAGTGTTTTTGGTAGTTCTATTTGATAGCGCTCGCACAGTAATTGTGCAGCCTCTTTTTGTGAACAGTTATCAATTTTTGCCATAAATGATATGACATCACCAGAAAGATGGCAACCAAAGCAATAAAAAATTCCTTTGTCGGGACTAACGGTGAAAGATGCAGTTTTTTCATGATGAAAAGGGCATGTTCCTTTGTAATAGTTACCAGCTCGTTTGAGTGTGACATATTCGCCAATACTATCGAGAATAGATACGCGTTCTTTAATAAAGGTAAATAAATTCATGAGTATTTATACTTATTTTTATGATTTTGCTGTATAAATACTAGTGTATCGAATAGTTGTGCTGACGCAATTATCTTTTTATTGTTCTCTTTCTTTTTCCTCATCATCACATTGTTCATCAATTATTTCATGCGTATTTATTTCTTGGGACTCTTGTATTCCGCCGATAAGACAAAAAACTGCGATCAGTGCGCCATTCTTCATACATCCTCTTTTTTGTAAAACAACAGAGTTTATTGCTGCTGCTGTTTTACCGTATCACAGATGTTTGTGGCAGGGCAATGAATTGAGATGGTGAATGATGTGTAAAATTGTCATTACAATATCAGTAGGTATGTATATATGTTCATGACTATACAGTCTAAGCAGACAAAAAGCGTAAATAATTGTTTTTTATTGCTAGAGTACACATTTTTAATTTTTTTTGAGGTTCAAGAGCATAGTCAGGATTGAGAGTTGCTACATAGACGTTGCTGAGTAGCTGTGTATATAAATATACCATTAAGTGCATTTATAGCGAGGTATGTGACATTGTAATTATATTCAGCACCAATAATGGTGCCTCCTGCTGTAAATATTGGACAGGGCTGGTAAGCAGTCAAGACTGAGAGATCACGTGTAATTAACATAATAATCTAAATAATAAAATTAATAATAGTGATCAGGGTGTAATATAAATGGATAAAAACACAAATATTATCTGTTACTTACGCGTATTATGCCATATAATATGATTGCGCATGCAGTAATACCAATTGCAATGAGTTGATGAAATGATAGAAATGATTGTGATAATATTATTCTATCTGCTCGCCAAAAATCTATAATAAAACGTTCTGCTGCCGCAAGGATAACATAGACTAAAAAAATAATGCCTGGGCGGTGTGCGCGGTGTTGTACAAAAAAAAATAATACCAAAAAAATAATCAGTAATAAAAAAGAGCTATACAATTGCGTTGGGTGAACAGGTGTATTATAGAGCGCTATGGTTGTAGGGTTGGTGTAAGTAACGGCATATATGCTCTCCGTTGTGCTGCCGTGGCAGCACCCCGCAAAAAGACATCCAAGACGTGCAATTGACTGAAAAAGTGGTGCATAGATAGCAAACAGATCAAAAACAGGTAAAACAGGAAGACGTAGATATTTTAAATATAATGGTGTTGCAAAAATAACGCCTAAAATGCTTCCAAATGCAGAAAAACCACCACTACACAGCGAGCACCATTCAGACCAATTATTGTACAGTGTTGGTTGTGAAATAATTGCTAGTACACGGCCTCCGATTATGCCTGCAAGAATACTGACAACGATAATATTAGTAAATTTTTTCTCAAGATGTAGTTTTTTGTACCGCGTGTTGAGTGGAGTTAAAATCATGCAAATGAGAATTCCCAGTGCAATAAAAAATCCGTAAACATTAATTGTAAGAGGACCGTAGAGGGAAAGTAGTGCAGGAGAGCAGGAAATATTCATAATTATGATATTACTTCTTCTTTAATCGGCGTAGCATTATCAATCAACACCTTCCATGTATCAAGCCAAGAAAAGGTAATTGTTGCTTGAGTGCATTCTTTTTGTACAGCATACGAGATTTTTTTAGATCCTTTGCGTATACCATTCATAAATGAATAATCAAACTGAACAGTTAATGGCGTGTCTGCAGATGCAAGTGTATATGTTTGTCCACATGGTACTGGTGTGCCATTGAGAGAAAGAGTAAATTCTTCCGGACTGTATGTGCCCGTCCAGTGTTTGTATTTAAGCATGGCAGGTTCTATGGCATTGGTAAAGGTGATTGGTTGTGGTTCACTGATAGTTACATCAGACGCTGCCTCACTTTCTGATATTTCAACGTGTTGAATTGGTTCTTCTTGTTGTGTAAGTATGTCTGGTTGCTCTAATTGGCTGGAAGCTAAACATGCTGCAAATAAGAGTGATGATAAGCCGAACATGAAAATCCTTTTTTATGTACGATGTTGTGCTATTTTTACCCTAAAAATTAATAACGATAATGCAGCAGGAGTCATTCCTGGAATGAGTGCTGCTTGTGCAATGGTAGCAGGGTTGTGTTTTATTAATTTTTGTTGTAATTCCTTTGATAATCCTGGTAATTCTTTGTAGTCAAACGATGCAGGAATTATGAGATCTTTGAAGGTTTTTGCTTTTTTTATTTCGCTTTTTTCACGTTCAATATATGGTTCATAGCGAATTTCTGCATGTACCGTCTGTAATGCTCGTTCAGACAAAGGAATAGTTATATAGTTTAAAATTTTTTCTTTATTTTCTTCAGATTGACCAAAAAGACGAAGGCGATCGGTAGGGCTGAGTGTTGTTCGTAGTTGTTCAAGGGCTTGTTCGATACTTGTTTTTTCTGCGAGAAAATCTGCATACAGTACGTTGTCTATCATTCCCAATGCATACGCTTTATCAGTAAGTCGTAAAAAACTATTATCTTGTCTCAATAATAATCGTCGTTCTGCGCGTGAGGTAAACATTCGATACGGTTCATCAACGCTCATGCTTACTAAGTCATCAATCATAACGCCAATATAGCTTTCGGTGCGATCAAGAATAAATGGTGATTGGTGAGCTGCTTTTAAATGTGCATTAATACCTGCAATAATTCCCTGTCCAGCAGCCTCTTCGTATCCGGTAGTACCATTGATTTGGCCTGCTAAAAAGAGACCTGATATTTTTTTAACTTCTAACGTGTGGTATAATTGATTAGGAAATACAAAATCGTATTCAACAGCATAGCCAGCTTTTGTGACGATTGCATTTTCAAAACCTGCAATTGTGCGAATATACTGTTCTTGTACATCAAGAGGCAATGAGGTTGAAATTCCATTGGGGTAAATTTCATCAGAATCAGCGCCTTCAGGTTCGACAAAAACATGATGTGATATTTTATGAGCAAATCTATGAATTTTATCTTCAATAGAGGGGCAGTAGCGAGGGCCAATGCCAGAGATGGTGCCGTTGTACATAGCTGATCGGTGTAAATTGTTACGAATTACTTCATGCGTTTTTTCATTAGTGTGCGTGATGTAGCAAGCATGAGAACTGTTGGTTTTGTGAGGATAGAATTCAAATAAATAATTGAGATTATCAGGTTCTTGGAATTCCATTTTTGAAAAATCAAGGCTTGAACGTAATAAGCGTGGAGGTGTTCCTGTTTTGAGTCTGCCTAATTGTAAGCCTGCATTTTTTAAAAAGTGAGAAATACCCGTGACAGCTTGTTCATCACGTCTGCCTGCAGAAAAATTTGTTTCACCGATATGACACAGCCCATTTAAAAATGTTCCTGTAGTGAGAATGACAGTTTTTGTGTTGAATGTTTGTGTATGCGTTGTAACTGCAGTAATTTTATTATGTTCATTTATAATAATATTTTCAACGACATCAGAAATAACAGTAAGATTGTTTAGATCTTTGAGTCTTTTTTGACTCAGTTGACTGTAGGCAAACTTATCAATTTGAAGTCGAAGACCTTGGACGGCAGAACCTTTTTTTGTGTTCAGCATGCGAGCTTGCAAGTAGGTGTGGGTACACAGCTGTGGCATGAGTCCACCAAGAGCGCTGATGTCCTGCACAATATGGCCTTTTCCGACGCCACCAATTGCGGGATTGCATGGCATAAGCCCTATTTTTTTTTCATCAAGGGTGATTAAAAGTGTTGCTGATCCCATTTTTGCAGCGGCATGAGCAGCTTCTATGCCTGCATGCCCTCCGCCTACTACGATTACATCAAAAGTTTCTGTTTCGGTATGATGCATAAGTGTTTTTGTTTTTCGTATTTGTTGTTTACTTATCCATACGAACTTTTAGACCAGCAAACAATGTTAAGTCGGTTTTATTAAACCATTCTGCTTTCTTTTTTTCTATAAGCAGCATCAATTGTTGAATAACGTGTACAAGATCAGAATGCCCCTCTTTTTCTGCATCAGAATGCAAAACACGTAATTTTGCCGAAAGTGAATTAAATGCTATTTCAGGAGAGAATACACGTTTGATATCGGAGCTAAATTTAAATGCGTGATCTGAAGGCTTGCCATTGTATTGTTTTATAATGGCGTATGCAGCATTAAAGTGCTTACGTGCTTCTTGGGCAATATCATGCGCTTTTATGCTTAAAGTATCCGTTGCCATGTCGGTTGCATGGTTTATTTTGTTTTCAATATCAGCGAGTGCATTTCCTAGCGCCATAACACAATCTTTGTAAGATACATTGCTGTTTACATTAAAAAATTGCGATAAAATATGTTCCACTTTCACAATAAAAGCACCGGTTGCTTTTACAAGGTTAACGCTTATCTCTGAACTATGGGCGTATGAGGTGATTGTTAGTGCACATACTACTACTCGGGTCCAATTTTTATTTGTTGTTATAACAAATTTCATAAAATAATCCTTTTATGATGAAATTCTAATCTATTCATTTAATTTTAGTAGCTTATTTACAGTTTATCATGAGGGGGAGACAAGTCAAAACCCCATGAAAACTCTTGAATTAATCACTTTTTTCGCTATGATTGTCTTTCGGGATAGTATAAACCTTCAAGTTGCCTACCAAAGCGAATGATATACCATTTTTCTCTATATTTGAAGCATTATTGGCCATTTTTTAATGTTTTTCACTATGTAAGCGTTCGCGCCATAGCATCATTGCTTTCATCTTTGGGCATGTTTTTGTTGTTTGGCAACAGGTTTTTAGCCATTTCGCAGCAACTTTTTAGATCAAAGGCGCGGGAATTCACGCCAGAAGCGCACAAAGCAAAAGATAGCATGCCAACTATGGGTGGAATTTTTATTTTAGCTATATCCGTTATTAATGCTCTGTTGTGGACAAATTTGAATAATCCTGAAGTGCGGATATTTTTAGGATGTATCATAGGTTTTGGTCTTATTGGCTGTTTGGACGATTGGACAAAAATAAAGTATCAGAAGGGTATTTCTGCGGGAGTTAAATTTTTTTTGCAACTTATTGTGGCCTTTTTTGCCTCAATAGCGCTGATGAAAACGCCATTTTTCTCAACAGAGCTCACTTTTCCCTTTTTTAAGAATTTTACCCCTGATTTGGGGTGGTTATTCATTCCATGGGCCATGGTGGTTATTATAGGAACGAGTAATGCCGTTAATTTAACAGACGGCCTTGATGGTCTGGCGATTGGCTCGTTATTACCCAATTTTGCTACCTTTTCACTCATTTGTTATGTAACAGGACATTTTTTTATGGCCCTCTATCTACAAATACCGCACACCGGATCTGCTGAAATTGCAGTTGTTGGTGCTATTTTAATAGGAACATCTCTGGGGTTTTTGTGGTATAACACGTATCCAGCACAGATTTTTATGGGGGATGTTGGTTCATTGGCTCTTGGTGCGGGTCTTGCCATGATGGCACTTGTGGCAAAACAGGAGCTGTTGCTCCTTATTTCCGGAGGTCTTTTTGTTGTAGAAACGGTTTCTGTTGTTTTACAGGTTATTTCGGTTCGTTTTACCGGCAAGCGGATTTTTAAAATGGCTCCCATTCATCATCATTTTGAGCTACTTGGTTGGCCTGAATCAAAGATTACCGCTCGTTTTGGTATTATTTCAATGGTTTTGTGTTTATTGGCGTTGATAACACTGAAATTACGATAAAATGGGTCCTTTTGTTGAAATAATCAGTTTTTGATATCCTGAAAATAGGTTTAATAATGGAGGTTTTTATGAAAAAGATAATATTATCAGCGCTATTGTTCAGTGTGCTTTTTTGCTTAGCACATAAAGAGCCACTAGGGGTAGAAACATTATCGCAAACACCAATACGCGATGTCTTACAAAAACAGGCTTTAGATCTAAAAAGAGGCAAAAAAGAAAATGGATTTTATGCTCGTCATATTCAAAACGTTGTGAGCTGCGTGAAAAATACCGATGTATCAAGACCAGAGATTGTTGCAGCAAAAGAATGTTTAGAGTGTTACATTAATGATCAAGAAGGTACTTTGGCAGGGAAATTTTTGGATGATATATTGGTTCAACTAAATGTTTTAGAAGTGCTGATGAGCGAAAGTAGAAAAAACGAATAGATTGGCATTAAAATAGCTTCTTTTAAAGGTATTTTTAAGGGGCGTTTTATAATATTGACTTGCATATAAAACAATTTGTTATATGCTGTTTGTGTATTATTAACAGTTTATGTGGATAATGGGTATAAAAATTTATGAAAAAAATAATCATTTTGTTATTTTTACACTCTTTATTTTTGTTCAGTGCCGAAATTCCACAAGAGATACAACAATGTCATATAGTTCCTAAATATACTACTCCCCAGGCAAGACTTTCTTCTAGGCTAACAAGCAATAGTCTTTTAGCGTGTGATCGAATGCCGAGCGGTCTTCATGACAAAATTTTTCAAAAAAAATTGGCACGTCAATGTATATTTTTGTCTTCTGTATACGAAAAAGACTATGATACCGTGCTGTGGATTTTGGATCACGATATTACCTATCAAAAAAAAGCTATGCCTGATGGTACTATACGTCCTGAGAAGGATCGTTTTTTTTATTATTCTGTATATAGTTCCGATTATCGTCAAGGATGTTTTACGCCCTTTATGGTTGCCAATCATCTGCAAGATGAAAGAATGTTACAAATATTAGAGCCTATATTTTCAGATAAATATAATCTAAAAAAACAACGGCTGCTAATTTCAAATAAAATGCCTTACGAGCTTTACAAAATTGCGTGCCTAAAACAAGATCCTTTGCTGCACATAGAAGATTTTAAAAAATTAGAATTGGATGTAATTAATGCTTTTTCAGAGGATTTTGGCCCTACATTTTCGCATACGCATTTTTTCTTTCTTGTGGCGATGCTAAATAATGATAAAAGACTGTTCAATTTTATGGTAAGAGTTTGTGATGAAGATTATCCAATAGATGAAAATGATTTAATGAGTAAAGATGTTTTAAGTGATCTAGGACTGATTTTTAAGGGTATTGTTACCATTGAAGATAAACATGCTACCTGTTTTACCCGAGAAGAAATTAAAAAAATTATTGAGCATCCTTTTGTAGACAACCAAAAAAACTTTATTTTAAATTCTGTATCTTATTCTTTATATTATGGTTCTATTAATGACGACAGGAGCAATGATCCGGTATTGAAATTAGTAGAACAATTATTAATGCAAAAAGGCGCTCAGACTATTGGATATCCTAAACTGGAGAAACATATCAACAATAATAATCAATGGAAGTTTTCAATTATTATTAGCAAAAAAGGGTTGCTAATAACTACGTTTGTAATAGGTTTGTCAATTTATCTGATCAGTCTTGGTAAAAAATTATTTCTTTTTTGATTGAGCATAGACTAAAAAGTATCGAAGAATTAATCGAATGATCTTTCATAGAGACTGCCCTTAAACTCAAAAATGTATTTATTCGTTCGCCTTGATACTTCGACTTTGCTCAGCAGCAAACGCCCAACCAATAAGCTTGCCTGCCCGACGAAGCTTTAGCGAAGTTGGGTCGAAAGGTCAATACGAACGGTTTTAAAGAATATGATAAATGGCGATTTTATAATGTTTTTTGAAAATGTTCGATTAAACCTTCGACAAGCTCAGGCCGAACGGGAAGGAATATTATTGAAAGAAAATACTGTTTAATTGATTTATTACTATTCTAAAATTTCTTTACTATAAAGGCGATGTGATTCTGGTGCACGTTCATCAATCGTAATAGGTCCTTTATTGGTAAAGCCACGATTTTTATAAAATTGTTGTGTTAATTCATTTGCTTTATCAAGCGTTGTTAATTCACAATGCTTAACATCATCCCATGCTGTTTGCGCTTTGGTTAATAACTTTGTTCCTATGCCTTGTTTGCGTGCTACAGAAGCAACGGCCATAAATGACACATATGAACGTTTTGTGCCATCAGCAGTATCGTGTTTTTCAAAATTACAAATACCAAGAAGTTGTTTATTTTTATCCTGAGCTATTAACAGTTTTTTTAAAGGGTCTTTTGGATCAATGCTCATTTCATAATCTTCTTTTCTTTTTATTAACCATTCGTTTAAAATGGCATCTGTATGGCCAGCTTGTACAATTGGATTATCGCTACAGCCTTTTTCAATAATTGGTTTTAAATCTGTAAAAAATATTATTTTTGTAAGTTCTTGAATGCTACCTAAATGTTTTGGTTTTGCGTCTTTGATGGTAATTTCTTGTTCTGCTTGACTACCATATAATGTAAATGACATCACAAGTGTGCTGACAAATATTTTAGTATTAAAAAATATATTTTTCATACAAACTCCTTTTGAGTAAAGAACATTTTTTGTAACTGTACTATGAGAAGAAGAAAAAGTCACTGAGATTTTATTTAAACGCGGACAGGCTAAATAATTCTGAATAGGGGTCCCCAATTAAGTTGGGGCAAATAAACCGGAACGGTTTTGTGTGTGGTTTGGGGGCTCACATAGCCACATAAAAAATTATTTCTTTTTTGATTGTCCATACATAATTATACCGACAATCATCAATCCACCTAAAATACATAATGGCTTGCTATTATGCGCCCACCACATTGCATATGATGATGCACATAATAAAATAATGCAATTAACAAGGCCAAGAACCGGTATCCAAATACGTTGACCATTATTTTTGAGTGTTCTTGCTAGGCCAATGATACTGATGGTGTATGTAATTGTTGCGCCAAGAGCGCTTAATTGTTGAAATGTCGTCTGTTCGCCTCTGATGATGATCATATATGTAAGAGAAATAATTCCTTGTAAAAGTACGCACATGAATGGAATGTTGAACTTATTTAGTCGTGTAAAAAGAGCAGGAGCGATGGTGTGGCGCAATTCTGCAAGAGTGTATATATTCCACGTATTTGCAAAAATAATACCAAAACCTGCGCTGATAGCAGATGTTGCGATGAATGTGTAAATAAGATGAGAGAGCGTCACTTTCCAATAATCGCTGATTGCAAGCTTACTGATAAGTAATGGAAATGCTGATCGATAATCAGGTTGTGCTGCAAGATCTGTGCCAAGAATACCATAAAATATGGTCTGATATAAGACATACAAGCCAATAACTAATCCATATGAAATAAGCACCGCGCGTGGTGCATTTATTTCAGGGTTTTTTATATTTCTGCTGATTGAGCATGCTGTTTCAAATCCAAGCATTGCATGCAGCACGAGTGGAATTGCTGCTGGTATTCCTGTCCAGACTTGATGAAGAGCAGAAAGATTTGTGTCTTGTAAGAAAAAAATGCCTGAAATGATGACAAAAAAAAGAGGAAATAATTTAAAAATCATGAGCCAGCCCTGAATCGAGCTGCCTATTTTTATGTTAAGCGTATTTAATGCAATGATGATCACTAAAACGCACATATCTAAGTGAAATGGATCGTAATGTGCTAGTAGAGGAAATATTTTTTGCATGAGGGTAACAAAAATATGAATAATGAGTGTTGCAGAAGAAAGCTTTGTGGTGAAATAGCACCAGGTACTTAAAAAGCCTGCGCAAGGGCTTAGTGATTGTGCAGCGAAAGAATAAAATCCTCCACCGGGGTGGAGTTGTAGAAGTCGGACAAAAGAGAGAATAAGTGGAAATAATAATAATCCAACAATTGCGTAGCAAAGGCCACCAAAAATGCCCGCGCGTTTTGCAAGTTCTGCGGTATTGATAAATACGCCCGAGCCAATAATAATATTGAGGTTAATGAGAATTGCAGAAAAAAGAGAAAGTTCATGGTGTGATTTAGACATTTTTATTTCCTATTTTACTGTACTTAAATAAAGTGCTATTGATCCTGCAATTGATGCGTTGAGGCTTTCAAAATTTCCTGGCATGACTAGTGTAATTTTTTCATCACATTGTGCAATCTTTTCATGTGAAAGTCCTGCGCCCTCATTTCCTACAATAATGAGACTGTTGTGTAAATCAATTTTTTCTGGATTTTTTCCTTGTTCAATAACAAGCGCGCACAACAAAATATTTTTTTTGTGCGCAATAAGTTCGTCCCACGTAAGCTGAAAAGTGTTTATCATGCCAACTGCACCAGCACTTGCTTGCACAACTTTTTCATTCCATGGATCAACGCTGTTGATAAAAATCGCAGTTTTTTTATTCATAGCAACGGCAGTGCGTATTAACGTGCCTGCATTGCCTGGATTTTGCACGCCTATCAGAACAACTCCAGGTGTTAAGGCTGAGTATGGTTGTGTTGCGGGGGTTGGGAATACCGCAAGTATACCACTTGGCGCTTCCATGTCGCTTATTTTTTTCATGAGAGATTCAGAAACAACAATGATTGGTGTGTGCCGAATTAATTTTTTTGCTTGAGGGAGTAATTTTTCTGTTACAAAGAGAGTTGTGGGTTTATGGTGTGCATTAATGAGTGTTGTGATAACACGAACACCTTCGGCAATAAATTCATTATATCTTTTGCGGTATTTGCTGCTGCGCAGCTTAATAACGCGTTGAATGAGGGGATTGGTGTTGGAGGTAATATTTTTAATCATAGTAAACCATCTAAAATTTTTTTTCTATATTCCTCCATTAGTATAACCATAAAATGTACATTATGAATGGTTGCGAGGGTGTATAATGTTAATTCATTTGCCTTAAGCAAGTGGTGTAAGTATGCCAAGGTGAAGTGCTGACACGTGTAACACGTGCAATTTTTATCAATGGGGTTGAAGTTGGTACTGTTGCTTGAGTGTGCAATTTTGAGTGGTCCTTGTGTGGTGAACAGCAATCCATGGCGTGCACAGCGCGTTGGGTGTGAGCTGTCAAAGGTGTCGATTCCCAGTTTAATACTCGGTTCAATAGATGGTAAATCTCCGATACCCAACAAGTGATTTGGTTTATCAGTTGGCAGAAATGGCATCATATGCGTAAGCATAGTAATCATTTCTTCTCTATTTTTTCCAAGACTACCGCCGATTGCAAATCCATCAAAAGGTAACCGTGTTAAAAAATCACAACTTTTTTTGCGTAAATCGGGATTAATGCCACCATGAATCACCGCGTACATTGCCTGGTTGTTGGGGTTTTGTAAATGTGCATCAAGAGAGCGTTTTTCCCAACGGTGAGTTCTTTCAAGTGATGCAACAAGTTTGTGTGTATCAATGTGATAGGGTGGCAGTTCATCAAAAGGGATAATAATATCTGCACCCAGGTCTTTTTGCGCAGCAATAGAAGTTTCTGGGGTGAGCAATACTTTTGCTCCATCACGATATGATCTGAAAAGGACTCCATTTTCTGAAATTTTTAGCACTGATGAGGTGCCTTTTTTCTGGCCACGACTTTTTAATTCATCTTTTACCGTGCCATAGGCAAGGCTAAATACCTGAAATCCGCCCGAGTCAGTGATTATTGGCATAGTTCTATTAATAAACGAATGTAAGCCACCTGCTTTTTTAATGATTTCAGTGCCGGGTTGCAACATGAGGTGGTAGGTATTGCAGAACATAAGCTGTAGTCCCATGTTTGACACCATTGCGGTATCGAGGCCTTTGAGTGTACCATTAGTACCAACGGCTACAAAATTAGGCGTGTCGATAATGCCATGTGGCGTGTGGATACGGCCAACGCGGGCGCCTGATTTTTTTGAAGAATAGATGAGTTCAAATTTAAAGTATGACATACATTTTTTATATAATTATGTTGATTTTTATTATAGTAAGTATACTACAGAAATAGAAAAAATGCTTTTTTGAAAAATAAGTTTTTTATACATAGCGTTAAAGGGTGAAGATTGTTTTAAGCAGCTACTCTACAATGGAAAAAAACGCTAGATGTCTGGCTATTTTTGGTGATTATGGCATATATTTTTCAGAATAAGTTGGCACCTTTGTTTACTAGTGCATAAACTCTACGTGACCAGCCAACAAACGGTGTTGCGATAATAATACTCATCATTTTCACGGCGTAGCTGATAAAAATAATGTGCCAGATGTTTTCAACAAGGCCATAAAGGCCTAAAAAGCTAAATAATAGCGTGTCAATGAGTTGGCAGAAAGCAATAGAAAAATAGTTGCGGAGAATAAGATGTTCATCCGCATATTTTTTTTTGAGTAATCCATAAAGACAATAATCGAGCATTTGTACCAAAAAATAGACAGAAAATGATGCGATAACAATTCGTGGCATGAGGCCTAACAAGGCAACAAAATGCTGTTGTGTGATGTCAAAAACTGCCGGCGCGTATGCAATATGGATTTGTGTGGCAATCAGATAAAAAACAAGGAAAACAAAATTTATCCAAATTGCTTTTTTTGTTATGTGCGCACCATAATATTCTTGCAATAAATTAAGTCCGAGCGTAGCGCCAACGGTAAAAGCATCAGCACAGGTTGCTGTAAAACCGAACAGCGATATTTGTTTTAAGACAAAAAGGTTTGCAAGAATGCATTGTATGCATATAAATGTAACAAGAGCATGGGAGCCACAAAATAGTGCCGCAAGCGAAAAAATTGAAATCATTGTGCAATGGAAAATAAAAACAATTTCGTTGAGCATAAAAGACACCAATTTTAAAATACACTTTTTTATGATATAGTATAAAGCAGTATGGTGCATATTTCAATTATAAAAAAAATAATTGATGGAAAGGGTGTGTTGGAGATGAAGAAATATAAAAGTAACCATATTGTACTACTTATAGCACACATGCTGTTGGTTTCCAGCTTGATTTTTTTATCATGTAGCTTTGCTAAAAATAGTAGTTATCATGATGTTTATAATAAAGCAGAAAAAGAAATTGTGAGAGGGACGCCGGTTGGGAGTAAAAAATTAGTAACTGGTGTAGCTCGGGTTGTAAAATCTGCTGATGATCTGAAAAAAATTAATAACGGCGATATTATTGTAACAATTATGACCAAAGAGTTGTGGTCGTCAGCATTAAAAAAAAGCTCAGGAATTATTACTAATGTGGGTGACAATAATTGCCATGCAGCATTGTATGGTAAAAAAAATTCTATTCCTGTGCTAGTCGGTGCAGCATATGCTACAGAAAAAATAAGTGATGGCAGTGTGATTACTCTTGATTGTTCTCAGGGAACGGTGGGACGTGTTTATGAACCAGATGTCATGGAAAAAATGTCTCATATAAACATGAACACTAAAAGTAATGTATGCGTTAACATTTATGATGAAGATTCAACCTTGTATTATGGTGATTGGTATGGGCAAGAACAATCCACCAATGGTAAGGCAACGCCAGAGTTATTTAATAAGCACTATAAATCGTTTGTTTCATATGTGTTTGACATGAGAAAAACATTGAATTATTGGAGGTCGTGGGGCGATTGGACGGTGCGTACTGGCGCTAAAACACAATGTGGTCCTTTTGAAATTAAATGTATACCATTGATATATGATTTGTACGATAAAGATGATAAATATATAGAATCTATTATTTCGCAGGTGGAAATAGATTATGTAAATTTGTTGTATGAAAAATGTAGCGCAAAACCAGGGGATAAAGAGTGGCGTGCGCATGTATTACATTCCGAGCATATCAAAAAATTATCTTTGCCAGATGATGTGAGTAAAGAAATATTGATTAAAGATCCTGAAAAATATAAAGAATTTATAGAACGAACAACTGTTGTCAGTGCAGAATTAAGACATAAGGATATGATCGCAGGATTATTTGTTCGTTTTTGTAGTGAAAGAAAGATTACATTTTAAAGTAATGGATACTCTTTAAAACCAACAAGTTGACATTCTGGTTGAGGAACAATGTTGTATTTCTTTTTTACCAGTCGCTGCATTTCTTGAGCAACGGTGATAATGTCAGAACTTGTTGCACTTCCTATATTAATAATCATGTTTGCGTGTTGGTGAGAAACAAGCGCATTGCCGTGATACAAGGTTCCCTTGATACCGACTTTATCAAGATAATAGGCGACAAAAATAATTTTTTTGCTGTTAATTTCTAGCGTAACTTCATGAGGAAGAAAATTTCTAAAAAAGCTGCCACATGTGAATGCTTGCGGGTAACGGTGTGCGCGGTGTCGTATTATTTCAGTTCTTCTTCCCTGAGCAAAAGAGGTCTGAGTGTCAGTGCCATATTTTAATTTAAAGGTGGCGCTGATCAAAAAATAATCTTTTTTTTGTAATTCTGAGTCATCGTAACCAAAATTGAACCATTGTGAATCTACAGTGTGGAGAGTGCCTAATTGTTTGTGAATAATTTCGGCTGATTCAATGAATTGTGCAAGAAGAAATTCAAAATAATGAAGATTAATAAATACAGATCCACCGACGGTTCCTGGGATTCCGCTAAATTCTTCCAGTCCAAGAATATTATTATGTAAACAAAATTCTATTAAATCTGGCATAGTAGCACCAGCTTCTGCCCTGACAAAGGCATATTCAGCAGAAGAGCGTACAATTTCTATATTTTTTAAATGGGGCTTGATCACAAGGCCGTCAAATCCATCATCGCTAATGAGAATATTAGCTCCTTGGCCGAGAATAAATAATTCTAAATTACGCTTATAGGTGTACATCAGAGCACTTTTAAATTCTTCACTTGTGGTAGGTGTACAAAAAAAACGAGCGGGGCCGCCTGTTTTGAACCAATTTTTATCAGCAAGAGGAACATTTTCTTGGATCATGTTATTTTCTTGCAACCTCTATTTTATTAAAGGCAGGACGAGTAGGTTCTGTTTGTGTTGAAACAAGATTATTGCATATTTCGCTGCATGTGTAGTTAAATTTTTTGACGCATTGATCACAACAAATGAAGTGGTTGTTGCAGCGTGCGTTTAGGCAATTATGGTAGTCATCACAGGGTGTTGAACAATGAGAGCAGCTGGCGAGAATATCATCATTTACCTTAACTGAAATGCGGCCATCAAAAACATAATTTTTGCCGCGAAAATGGCCATCAGGATATTTTTCTACATAGCGGTGAATGCCGCCACTGATCTGGTAAACTTTTTTTGCTACATTTTTTTCATTTAAGTATGCAGTTGCACGTTCGCAGCGTATTCCTCCCGTGCAGTACATAAGAACTTGCTTGTCTTTAAATTGATCTAAATTTTCATCAAGATAGCGCGGTAAATCTCTAAAATTATCAATGTTTGGGGTTATTGCATTGTTAAATTTACCAATTGCCCACTCGTAGTTATTGCGCGTGTCTAAAATGATCAAATCTTTCGGGTTCTTTGAAATGAGTTCATGGGTTTCTTCCGGACTGAGATGTTGCCCGCCAGTGCGTGGTGTTAATTGATCATATGGTATGCCAAGAGAAACGGCCTCATTTCTCACTTTGATCGTCATGCGTGGAAAGCATTCTGGTCCACCATCACTCTCTTTAAAATCGATATTTCCAAACAGCTCATGGTCAGACATAAGTTTTTTGTACCGTTCGCTATTTTCCTGTGTTCCGCCCACTGTCCCATTGATGCCTTCATGGCTGACTAAAATTCTTCCTTTAAATCCAAGATCTTTGCAGATTTGCTGCTGCCATTTAACAATTTGTTTGGGATGTTCTATATCAACGTATTTGTAAAATAAAAGGATTTTATTCATCTATTTTATACCTCGATGGTGGGGGTGTTAGTCATTGTTTCTTGTAACTAGTATAGCATATATGGGGAAAATAGTCTTGCGCTTTTTGCGGAAGACTATTTAAAAAACTTGCATAAAGTAAAATGTATGCTATTAATCGATCATAGAGTTATATATAGTTATCCTAATAAAGGAGTAGTGTATGAAGCGGTACGTTATGGAGTTCATAGGAACATTTTTTTTAACGCTGGTTATTAGTTTGACGGGACACCCCATAGCCATAGGTCTTATTTTGATGGCTATGATTTATGCAGGGGGGCATATTTCTGGAGGGCATTTTAATCCTGCTGTTAGTTTTGCTATGTTTCTTGAAAAAACACTCTCTCTGAACGCAATGCTGCGTTATTGGGCAGCGCAAACATTGGGCGCCACGTTAGCTCTTTTTAAATTTATGATGGTAACTAACAACATGTTTGTTCCAGAAATGACGCCAGGAACGTCGATATTTGCAGCAATGTCACTAGAAGCACTATTTGTACTTGTATTTTGTTGGGTATTTTTAACCATGTCGAGCCATCGTTATAAACAAATATCAGAACAAGGTATGATTATAGGTCTCACATTAACAGCGATGGTATTTGTTGGAGGTCTTTTTAATCCAGCAGTAGCAGTTGGTTCTTTGATTTGTAATTTTGTTAAAATTGGTACCATGGTAGATATGCCGAGTATATTAGTGTATGTAGTTGGGCCGATGATTGGTTCAGTTGCAGCATCGTATATCTATAATGCTTGTGGCAATGAAATAAGATAAAAAAATAAAAAAGAAAAGGGTTGCGAGATGTTTAGTCTCGCAACCCTTTTCTTTTTTCAATCGGTTTTTATGCATAAAAATGTCTGCAATTTGAAAGATCTCTTGTTTGCGTTATTCTAATACATAATAGAGTTCTTTTAAAAATAGAGTAATTATCGATGAAAATGTCATTGAACTGGATTTTTGATCATATTGATGGTGATGTGCGCGCGATAGATGTACTGACTTTAGTGAATAAATTTATACAAACAACAGCGGAAATTGAAGAATACCGTGCGGTTTCTTTTAATCCGAAGTTTTTTACGTTAGCTGAAGTTATTCATGTTTCTGATTCAACTACCGTGGTATGCTCTCCAGAATTTAAAAAGGAGTATACTTTAGCAGCTCGGTCGGATGCGCAGGTGGGTCTTTGGTATTTATTAGAAAATAAAAATGATCAGTTTGCATGGGCAACAATATATTCTGTTGGTGGAACAAAAGACACTCTCTTGCCAGCAGTTTTTGTTGAAGAATCGCAGCGCACAGGTGGTTGGAAAAAAACTATAGAATTGTCTGATTATATTATTGATATAGACAATAAATCTATTAATCATCGTCCTGATTTGTGGGGACACAGAGGGATTGCGCGTGAAGTTGCAGCTATTTTAGACATGCCTATGCACACTATTGATATATTTATTGATAATAAGCAGAAAGTGATTAAAAAGACGGTGCTAGAAGGAAATACAGGGCAATTTTCTGTTGCAGTTGCAAACAATGATGTTTGTAAGCGCTTTGCAGCATTATATGTTGATACCATTGAAAATAGACCATCTTCATTAGATATGATTATTCGTTTAAGTCGACTTGATAGCAAGGCGATTGATTGTATTGTTGATTGCACCAATTATGTAATGTTTGATCTTGGTCAACCGATGCATGCATTTGATGCACAGTTGTTGTCGGCAAAAAATATAAATGTTAGATGTGCACATGAAAAAGAAATGCTAACTGTATTGGATGGTCAAGCCATTCAACTGTCATCACATGATGTTGTCATTGCTGATGGTGATAAGGCAGTTTCTCTTGCTGGAGTAATGGGAGGCATTACGAGCGGTATTAACATAAAAACAACTTCATTATTACTCGAAGCAGCCAATTTTGACGCAGTAACTGTTCGCCGAACGGCGGCTAGACATAAAAAACGTACAGAAGCCTCTATGCGTTTTGAAAAAAGTCTTGATCCACACCACCTAGACCATGCGCTTTTGCGTTTTTTATTTTTGCTACAACAGCATGGTATTACCTACACGGTATCATCAGATTTAATTGTTTTGGGTCAAGACAATCACGCTATTACTATTGAAGTAGAACACGTTCGCATTGAGCAGATACTAGGTGTTGCTGTTGCAGTAGAACAGGTGTGTGATATTTTAAAAAAACTTTGTTTTGGGGTTGAGCAGCGCACAAAAAACAATGCATGTGTGTACACAATTACTGTGCCATCGTTTAGAGCAACAAAAGATGTAACTATTGAAGAAGATATTATAGAAGAAGTTGGTCGATATGTGGGATATGATGCAATTGCACAAGTTATGCCGCTGTCTCGTTTGACTGCATCAGATTTGCAGGTAACGTACGCTACACGAGCAATAAAACGCTTGTTGAGCAATGGATTGCAGATGCGTGAATTGTATGGGTATTCATTTTTTGATGAAGCATTTTTACATGAACTTGGTTGGGAGCCAGACGAATATGTTGAAATTAAAAATCCTATTTCTGAAAATTATACACGTTTAGTGACAACACTTCAGCCGCATCTTTTAAAAGCAGTACGTGATAATAGTATTCATCATTTACAATTACGTTTTTATGAATTAGGCCGTGTATGGCACGGTGATAATAATGAATTTGTAGAAAAAAAATCCGTGAGCGGTATTTTTTTTGATCAGAGCAAAAAATTGGATTTTTATGAAGGAAAGGCTTTGCTGTTACGTCTTTTTAAAGAATTGTCATGTGATGTTGAGTGGAAACATAATGATAACAGCAACGTGCTCTATCCTTGGCTTTCAGTGTATCAGACAGCATCTTTGATGCATAACAATATATGTATTGGTATGGCGGGCATGTTACAAGAGCGGGTTGTAAATGCGTTATCGAATGCAGGCGGAACAATTTTTATATTTGAATGTGATGCAGATTATCTTATTAACTATAAACATCCCGTTAAACGTTTTGTTCCACTGCCAAAATATCCTGCGGTGTACAGAGATATTAGTTTAATGATACCAATTTCTGTAGCTGTTGATGTGTGTAGTGAAAAAATAAAACAGGTAGATGAGCGTATAAAAACGGTAACATTGATTGATTTGTTTACCAAAAAAGAATGGGAAGGGTATAAGTCATTAACCTTTCATATAGAGATGCAAGACGATAACAAAACGCTTGACCATGATGAAGTGGAGGTCTTGTGGAATTCTATTGTAGATGTGGTGAAAGCGCAAGGAGCTGAAATTAGATGAAGTGTAGTGTAACGTATGTCTATTGGTTTCTTGGAATAGTTATTTTTTGTATTGATCGCATTACCAAAAATGCTGCATTGATGTTAGGTTCGCGCTCTGTTGCTTCTGGAATTCCGTGTGTATCATATGAACTAACACTTAACCGTGGTATTTCATGGGGAATGTTTCATTCTTATAATGATATTGTGTTTGTAGCTGTTTCTTTGATAATTGCATGTGTGATAGCATGTGTTGCGTGGTGGGCGTACAATAGTTATCAACATGGCGAATCTATACTTGGTCATGCGTGTATTATTGCAGGATCTTTATCTAATAGTGTTGACCGTATCTGTTATCAAGGAGTTATTGATTTTATTGTAATTTCGTATCGTACCTATTATTGGCCACTTTTTAATGTTGCAGATATGGCGATTGTGGTTGGAATTGGTATTATTGTGTGGCAGAACTATTGTGTGAAAAAATGAAAATAATGCACGCATTATTTTCATTTTTTCACACAGTTTTTAGTGCCATCTCTCTTCTAATAATTCCTTCATTATGCGCCAATTGTAGGTGTTTTTTATCAGAGCGGGGCATTTTATGCGGTGATTGTCAGTTAAAAATTTTTCCTATTGTGTCCAAACAGATAGATATAACACCATCCTTTTCTATGACAGTATTTGCAATTTCTGATTACAAAGATCCGCTCAAAAAATTAATTTTAGCAAAACGCTGGTCAGATCGATTGGCAAGTAGACAGATTGGGCACTTATTATGGCACATGACGCCATTGCCGTCGCTTGATTATGATATTATTACGCCTATTCCTCTGCATTGGTCGCGCTATGCATCCCGTGGATTTAATCAGGCGTACGAAATTGCGCGCGTTATTCAAAAAAAGAGACAAGTGCAGTTGCTTCATCTTTTAAAACGAGTAAAAAGAACGAGTTTTCAGTTTGAGCTTGCTGCATCGTCACGTGGAGCGAATGTTAAAGATGCTTTTGAGTTGTGTATTGCCGATGCAGAAATGTATAAAAATAAGCATATCTTGTTAATAGATGATTTGATGACGACAGGTGCGACAGCACGAGAGGCAGCAAAAGAATTGTTGAAATTAAAACCAAAAAAAATTACCGTTGCTGTTGTGTGCAGGGTTATTTAAAAAAAAGGATCAGGTTTTCCTGATCCCTTTATATATAAAATTATTTGTTGTTTTCAATGGCAAGTTTTGGAATTAATCTATTTTCCAGTACTTTATTAGCTTTATTGAACTGCAACAAGGTTTTTTCTGTTCTGCTATACAATTTTGCTAAAGATTGTATAGATTGGTGTAGTTCCGGACTGGTGGCTAATACGTGTTGAGTAGTCTCTTTAAGGGTGATGTTTTTTGCAGTACATTGTTGTAATATGTTTTGGAGTTGTGCATTATTTTTTTCATATGCTTCTTGATGTGCTTTGAATGCTATTTCTTTTACTTGATCATGTTGTTTTACTTGTTTTTCTAATTCTTGGGTTAATGCTGATAGTTGTGATTGTGCTTTACTAAGAAGAGCAGTCATTACACAGCATTGTTGTTTTTTTAGATCATCTGCTTTTTGTTTACATTCAGCATCTATTTTTTTGTGTGTTGCAGTGTAGTTAGCTATGCAATACTGAGCATTTTCTGGTTTTAATAATGCTATATGGTCAGTGTTATTGGGGTCAAAAAGATTTTTGTCAAACATGTATTGTAATGTTGCTTGTTCGCCATACCATTTTAGATTCCACAGTAATGTCCATGAAAGGCCTGACGTAGCAGGAGTGCTGGCAATTTCAGCTGTAGTTTCTTGTGCTTTTTGTGCTTCAAGTTTTACAGAATTAAAAAATTCTTGTACCGGTATTATGTCGTCATTGTCTTTAGCGTCTTCATTAATAATGACAGAGCTTATTTGATCTGAAATTTGTGCATAGTTTTCGTCGTCTTCTTTTTTTTGTCGTAATGCTTGACTTGGAAGAGTGAGCGTTTCTTCAATAACTTCTATCAGATTAACGCCTAAAGTATCAGCATTTTGTTGTATTTTTTTAAAAACGGGGTTGTTTCGTAATGCTTCTGGAGTAATAGGACCGTAAATATAAGCTTGTTGAGTAGGATTACCAAGCATCATAGGAACATCTAAAAGTTGTTTTTTATCTTCTTCTTTTTTCATGCTTACAGCTGCATGCGCTGAAAGTAAACAACCAAGAACAATAATGAAATGTGTTTGTATTGCTTTCATTTTCATAACTTCTTTTTTTAAGGGTGATTTTTTTAACTTTTTTCGAAACTAATCGCACACAATTATACGAAGATAATGTACATATGTATTCTCCTTTTATTTGGATGGTTTATTGAAAAACAGCCTACTCTTATTTGTGGTAAAAATTCAAGCGGAACTTTATAAAGCTGTTAATTGCGCTTGGTAATTGTAAAATGTCGATTCTGTGGTAATATGGCTAGTAATAGTAGAAAAAATTATTTTTTTATGCGTGAAGGACAGGTATGAAGGCAAATGATAATAAAAAAATGTTAGCATGCGGAGTTATTGTTTCATTGGTATTATTACCAAGCTGTGCGGTGATTGATTATTTTAAAGGTAAACAGCCTGCAGAAATGTCTGCTACTGTTGAGGTGCAATCAGAGTCTGCAGTGCTTTCTGGTGAGGTTATTGCAACGATGGATGGTAAGCCACTTATTACTACAGGAACATTAGAAGTAGAAAAAGAAAATATTTTTAAAAGTAATCCACAGGTAAAAGCAGCATTAGCATTTATGGATCCAAAAGTCCTTGATCGTAATTTAACAGATGGCCTTGTGAGTCAAATGGTAGTTGATGAGGCGATTGCAGAAAAAGGTCTTGATCAAACGCCTGAATATAAAGCAGAATTGGCTGATGCATACAAAGCGATTAAGAGAATGTTAAATGCTAAGTATTTTGGTCAAACATTTAAAGTTTCAGTGAGCGACGATGAAGCGCGTAAATTTTATGAAACAAATAAAGATACCATGCCAGGATTATTACTCTCGCAAGGTGGTGTAGTTGCTTCTGGCGTTCAGTTTGATAGTGAAGCGACTGCGCGTGACTTTATTGCTCGCGTTAAATCGCAAAATAATAACTTTGCAAAAGTAGCTCAAGAAGAAGGTATTGCAAGCTCTGTTGTTGATTTTAGAATGGTGAATAGTCAAAGTGTTGGTATTGATCCAGTTCTTCGTGACAAAATTGTTGCAATGAAGAATGTTCCAGGTGTTGAAATGATCGTTGCAAATGGTGCAGTGTGGGTAGTACATGCAACAGCAAAAGAAGCGCCTAAACATCGTCCGTTTGAACAAATTAAAGAAGGCATCAAGCAAGAACTTGAAAAAAACAAGCGAGCTGAGTTGTTTGAAATTGAAATTAATAAACTAAAAGATAAATACAATGTTGTTATAAATGAAGACTACTTTAAATCAGCAGAGGCTGCAGGTGAAGAAATTTCTGCACGTGGAGCTGCAACAGCAGAGAGCGTAGCGCAAAAAGAAGCCGTTTCTAAACGCGTAGCATAATAATATTATAAAAGTATAGTAAAATAGGGAGTGTAGGCTCCCTATTTTACTATACTTTTATAGCCAAATAGGATCATCATGAAAAAAGTCATCTTAGGTTTATTATTAAGTATTTGTTGCATAAATATGCTTAATGCAGAATCTGAAGAAATAAATACAGCGCAGAAAAAAACAGAAGAAACACAAGAGGAGCGTAATAATTTAGAACTTCTTGATCAAATTGATGTCATAATAGTGGGGCATGACGATACTGAAATTATCACCATGTCAGATCTTAATCGTCAAAGTCTTGGTGGAGGGGATCGCACGCAGGATGATATTATTTTTGAAAAAGTAGTATTACTCGATGCAAAAAAACATCAGATACCCAATGACCCAGAAGCGGTTGATGCTGGTTTTGCGCAAATGCAGCGTGAGCATAATTTAACGCAAGATGATATAGAACAAATTTTTAAAGCATCAGGATATACGTATGAAGAAGGGCGTGAGCAATTTCAGATTATGCAGATGGTTAATACGATGCTTGATATTAAAGTGCGCTCCAATTTGATTGTGCCGCGCAGGGATGTAGAATCTTATTATAATGAACATCCAGAAGTTGTGGAAGCGACGTATACTCTTGAGCGTTTATTTGTTCCTTTTTCATCAAAGATATCAAAAGCAACGCAGTTGCGTAAAATTAAGCATTATATAAAAATAGGCAAAGGTGTGTTAGATGCGCAGCCCGGTGTTATATTTACTCTTGGCCACTCTGATGTTGCTCCGCAAAAAAAATTTATTTATATCATGGAGCCTGGTGAGATTTCTCAACCAGAAGAGATTGCAGAAGGTTTTGAAATGTTTCGTCTTGTTTCAAAAACACCTGAGTGTCGCAGAACATTAGAAGAGTCGTATCGTGATATTGTTGAGATTTTGCGTCGACCAAAATATGAAGAGTTGTTAGAAAATTACAGAGAACAGTTGTTGAAGAATGTCTCTGTTATTTATATGTAAGGTGTCAAAAGAGAGGGCCGATGATTTTTGCTAATCATCAGGCCTCTTTTTGTGATTGTAATTTATCCTAAAGTTATTTCTGCTGCTTGAAATAAATCTTGATTGCATGACCGAATGTTTTTTTCTTAAATAATTTTTTTTACTGTGCTAGTAATGTTCAATAGGATTAAGATCAGGAGAGTGAGCAGGTAAATATTTCAATGAACATTGCGCGTCATTGATGATCTTTTCTATTTCAGGTCCTTTATGATATGAAGCATTATCCATAATAATAACTTGTCCTTTTGTAAGAGTAGGAACAAGTACTTGTATCAAATAAGTAATAAAAACTTCACGATTGTATAGCCTTCAAAAACTAAAGCTACAGTAAGATCCCCACTGTTAAGCGCACTAATCATACTAAGAGGTTGGGTTGCTTCTCCTGGTTTTGTATCATGCAAACGATCCCCTATCTTAGAGCTTATCCGAAAATTCCAGCCATCTTAAATAGCCTGTGAGAACAGGCTATTTCAATAAAAGCGATGGTTGATTCAAGGGTTTTATTCCAACAAATTTTTAATCCACGATACCAAGATAAAATACCAAGAGTTTGCTCAACGATCCATCTGTGTGGAACATTGAATTTGTGTATATCTTTTCTTCTTCTTGGGTTAAAACTTGCAATCAATGCAATATTTTTTTCTTTAGAAGAAGAATATAATTTTTTCACATCAAAAGCGCTGTCTGCCGCTATAATTTTAATAGTTTTTGATTTTTTCATTTGACGAATTATCGACTCGAGCAGTTTTGAATCATGCATATTTGCAGGTGTAACATTGATAAATAATGGAGCTCCTTTTCTATCAACAAGAATTCCATATTTAACACCTTGCTTTGCTCTGTCAGTTGGATTTTTACCAGAAAAATTTGCGAAAGGAGCCTTTCTCGAGATTGTATCAAAGGCATACCAATTATTTTTTCTGTTACGTTTGCGATAGTATTCACGTGTCTTAGTCATTATTTTTTTAAAAATTCCAAGTTGGCACCATTTCATAAATTTTCCATGAATTGTAGTATGACAGCCATATTTCTCTGGTAGCATATTCCACTGAATGCCTGTGTAAAACGTATAAAATCGCATTCATTGTAATTTGATTATCAAATTCTGGACGACCAACAGATGTGTTTTTTTGTGGAAGTAAATTTTTTAATTCACTCCAAAGATGATTTGGTATAAACTTCATT
>WBZV01000107.1_pt1 | contig 57322 bp, 34 predicted proteins | sample 5204221 | NCBI WGS metagenome assembly WBZV01 (sample SAMN12344360, study PRJNA552823) | activated sludge metagenome | biome: Activated sludge suspended growth; feature: Nitrification reactor; material: Wastewater; isolation source: activated sludge from nitrification reactor of wastewater... | reverse complement strand
GAACTCCGATTAAAAGGAATTGAAGCGGATTATCACGAAGTCCAATCCAATTTATTGAAAAGGGATCACCTGGACAGCACTCGACTTGACAGCCCATTGGTTCAATGCCAGGATGCTATCGTGATAGACAACAGCCATTTGACCATTTCCCAACAATCCGATTTGGCCATGCAGTATATTCTTCCCCTTATTGAAGAATCCTAGGTTTACCCTTTAGTTCCTAAGCATTTTGAATCCCGTCTTAGATCTTGGGGGCTACATTAACCAGTCCAAGTTTGCTTTTGTACGCTGAAAATTTTTAGCTTATGTTTGATTAAAAGCAAAGGCATGCTTGTTTCCTTCAGCAACAGCAATACTTACTCAATCATGCGGTACCCACAAAAAAAAAGCCACTTGATGTTCAAGTGGCTTTTCTTTCAACAATTGTTTTGTTTATCTCAATAAGGTAAATTCACCTTTGTATTTATCAAAGCTGGTGGATCCATAAAACTGGATTTCAGCATAGAACACATAGACTCCCGGTAATGCTTTCTGGCCTTTGAAATTTCCATTCCATCCGACTTTATTATCAATGTTTCCATCTGAAAGATCCTGTGCGGAATAAACCATTTCTCCCCAACGGTCATAGATGTTCAAGGTCTTAATTTTAGTAACGCGTTTTCCTTTCAAATTCCAAAGGTCATTGATACCATCTCCATTTGGTGAAAATACATTGGGCCACCAAATGTCTTTGATAATTCTTACAATAACCGTTACGCGTTCCTGGATTTTACAACCAGCACCATCTGTTACCGTCACTAAGAAATCACGTGTAGTATCTGCTGGATAACGAAGTTTATTGTCCCAAACGATATTTTGGTTTAAATTGAGCCAACTTGTATCAGAATAACTTATTGTACCTCCAGTAATACGATTTAACATCGTATCCAGGAAAACAATTTCGTCCTGATCAACAATGACCACTTTATCCACCTCAATTCCCAATTTTGAAGGTTCAATGAGTGTTAAGGTGGTGTCATGCTCGCATCCGTTTACATCACGAACGGTCAACTTATAATTACCCTCACCCAAATTCGGGAATGTGGTCGTGCCCGAGAATGGTCCATTGTTGAATGAATACGTTAATCCATTCGCAGGTCCATTGGCAATGACGCCATTGATTTGGATGGCTCCATTGCGTTCTCCGTTGCACTTAGGATTTCCAGAGTTTACGTCAAATCCAACAAACGGATTTCCAATTTCCACTACGGTAATATTGGTTTGTTCTGTACAACCATTGTTTTGGTCTTTCACCAATACAGAGTAAGTACCCGGACGATCGATCGTAACGCGAGGTGTACCAAGACCAGCAACAAAATTACCATTGGCAGTCTGCCAATTATAGGAAGTAATAGGCCCTGCTTGTCCGACAGATCCGCTGGCATCCAGTTGGATTTGCTTAACGGTACAAGTCAATTGACCAATCTGGTCAATGTCTGGTGTTGGTTTCCGCAAATCAGCATCCACATTGATGGATGTAGAATCGATACAACCGTTTTTGTTGTTGGTAACGATTATGGTATATCGACCAGTAGCGTCAACTGTTGGAGTATATCCTGTCCTGTTTTGGATATTTCCAGGTCCAGTCCAGTTCACTGTAAAATCAGATCCTTTAGAAGAACCATTACCATCCAAATTAACGGTCAAACGATCGCAGGTAATCTTTTCAGGAGTACCAATGGCAACTGTTGGACGCAATACATCCAGTGTGATGTTATACGTAATTTGATGAGTACAATTGGTCAAAGGATCGGTAACCAGTAAGGTATAAGTTCCTTCACGGTTGATGTCAACGGTAGGACCATTCACTTGACCTGGGTTGACAAATCTTCCATTGCTGGTGCTCCATGCAAAATTAAGAGGCGTACCAGAACCACTGGTTGAACCGTTTCCACTCAACGTAATTGAAGTATTGGCACAGGTTAAAACAGTCGTTGGACTGGCAATTGCGGCCACCGGATAAGCATACCAGGTTACAGGAACAGCATCTGTTTTCAAGCAACGATCTGCCAAAAGTACATTGCCCGTATTGGGATCCAGATTTCCCATAAACACAGCGATATAATAGGTCTTGCCCAACTGCATGGTATTTGGATCAAAAACAAAACTACCAGTAGAATTAAAACTTAATATGTTTCCATTTTTTGGATCGTTTTGATTTCCATCGTACAAGGCAAAACGGATTACATCATTTCCGTCAGGATTGCCGGAACCTGCATTGTATTGAGCTTGAGCTGTTCCGTCAGCACATAAAATTATAGCTGTCTTGTTGAGATTACCCAGTGCACTTACACAAGGACACTCATAAACATTCGTAGTAGTATCAGGCAAGCAGTTATGCCTGTCATTAATGATTAGGGTAAATGTTGAATTGTTGTCAATCCAGTCAGTCTGCCAGGTATTTTGTCCTATAAAACTTCCAGGTAAATTGCCTCCAGGTAAAGAAACCCCATCGATAGACCAGGATGGACGTTCCCCATTTTGACCATCAATGCGAACGCGATATTTTTCTGCGGTATTATCACATTCATAAGGTGGTGGAACATCAATCCAGTTCGGTGAATCCCAGTGGGTAATATCGACTGTATCTTTAGAAATACAATTTTTGAAATTTTCAGTCAGTTCGTAACGATAAGTTCCAATGGTTGATACCGTAACATTGGTTTGATCATTCAATGGATTGCTAATGATACTCACCCCAGGTCCTCCAATAATTCTCCAACTTGGAGCACCTGAATTGGTGATACCATTTAATTGGTAGTCAAAGAAGCAAATGCTATCCGATTGACCCGCATCAGGATTGGGGTAATCGTACCACACAATAGGCTGATTATTGGATACCCGCAAACATGGATCATCTTTGTCAACGATCAGGTTATTCGGCATGGTATCATTACCCACTACTCTGGTCAAGAAATAAGTTTTTCCGGTAACCATGGTGGAAGGGTTGAAACAAATCTGATCATTGATGGAAAAGAACGTATCCAACCTTGGAATGATCGGATCATTATACGAAGATTGATGCAACACATACATGGCTTTATCTTCAGGATCGAGTATCGCAGGAACCAATTCGCGAATTCCAATACACTGATCCACGCAAAGCTCAGTGGGCATACTGTCCAAAAGACCTGCATTGATATTACCACAGTTACAATTGTAGTTGTCAACGATTAAATTTGAAACACAACCATTGGCATCCTGAATTTGAACCGTAAACTGAACCAAACTCGCTAAAGTATCTGAATAATAAAGGTTTCCTGCGATTCTACCTCCACCGGAAAGGATCGTATAGGGCGCTTGACCCGTATTGATTTTAACGATGGCTGCATATGGATAATTCGGATCATTGTAGTCGATACATATTTTCTGATCCACCGTAATTAAAGGTGATTCGTTAAAAGTAATCGTCACTCGGTCAGAAGCAATACAGTTATTGTTGTCTTCTGTCAATTCAAATACGTAAGTTCCAAAACTTCCCTGTGTATTTACACTGGTAGAAGCAGCAGCATCATCACCAAAAACCACACCACTTGGGCCTGAAATCAGTCTCCACTTTAAATTGGTTCCGGTGATGCTTTGTGTTCCAGTGAGATTATAAAGCGTATTGCATATTGAATTGTCAGTACCTGCGGTTGGACTCGGATTTTGATAAAATACAAATGGTTTTGGACCATCTACCTGCACGCAACCTGCTGCATAATCAATTCCTCCCAAGCCATCTTTCTTACCCAACAATACAAATACATAATAGGTCGTATTGTAAGTCATAAAGCTAGGATCATAACCTACAGTATTACCATTCAATACTTTATTGAATGTACCTCCTGCCACGTTGTTTGGATCCGGATCAGTGGTGATTACATAAATCACGGTATCGTTTGGATCTTGAATTTCGGTGGACGGGTCGTACAAAAAGGTGAAACTATCGTCTTCACAAAGGGCTTCAGGATTCTTGGACAGCAATCCCACAGCATTGGTACACTTGCATTCGTGGCTAAAATTAAAGCTTAGAATACAACCCATTGCATCCCTGATCAATATCGAATAATTGGATAAATTGTCATGGAAGTTGGAAATATAAAAATTATTTGCATCCACAAAACCATTTCCCTGAACCACAGTGTAAGGAGCAGTCCCGCCTACCACTTTGAATCGGATCCGGTATTGTGTTTGTTGCACATTACAGATATACACAACTCCAGAAGAGTCAGGCGTAGAATTGAAAAACATATCCACTGTATCTTTTCCCACGCAACCTAAACGGGTTTCAGAATAAACATAGGTGTATCTACCGTACTGGTCAACATTAATGTCAGCAGCAGGATCGGTAATGTCACTGAAGTTAGAATTTCCAGGACCGGATAAAATGGTCCACGAACCTCCACCCACATCTTTTTTGCCTTGGAATTTATTGGCCAGGTCACAAATTGAATCGTTTGGTCCGGCATCTGGTTTTGGTGTTCCTACAATGGCTACCCGGATACATTTTTCGCAGGAACGGCCACAATCGGTATCATAAAATACACAGATTTCTCCGGTATCTCCAGGATTCAGGTTCCATTTTACTTCAACCGCCTGTGAATCAATTTTGGACACCACAGAGCCACCATCAACAGTCCAGGTATAGAACAACACCTTTTGAGAAATGAAGGTATCGATCCAATAATTTCCATTAAATCCAGTACACAAAGTCAAATCGCCTGCCAAAGGAAAACACTTAGGCGCTAGGTCACCTTCGTTAAATGTTTCGCAGAATGTTCTGGCACAAACGGCAAATTCAGTTCCCAACTCAACCCTTACATTAACTTCCACACAATAATCCTCTTTAACTGCATCCACAAGCAATCTTTCATCGACAGAAATTGTAGCTTTATTAGGATCATTTTTCTTGTACCAACGGTAATCAAACTGATAAGTTTCACCCACGTTGCAGGGTTTTACCATGATGACATTGGGAGATATTTCTACTTGACCAGCAATACAAGTCACCCTGAAATTAGGTCTGTAATCTACACTAATTGCTGTGAGTAATATCGAACTATCACATTTAAATGGATCGGTAGTTTTGGGTAATGGAACCTGAAACTGATTGGTACAAGGCTTCCAGGCATTGCCCAGTGCATCTATATAAGGTTCGTCATTACAAGTAATGTAATATACATCTGGTGCTTCCGGTGGATCCAGAACGGTGAAGTTCACCACAGAGTCAAACTTACAACAGTTAGCATCCTGAAATTGCTGACGGTATTCACCACTCGTGAAAATCCGTTGACTATGCCACTTGTAACCCCCAGGATTAGCTTGTTCGAAACAAATCACACGGTCCTTTCCTTTTTTGTCCGGAATGGGGCGTACCCTTACGGTAGCACATTTTGGACCTTCCTGAGAACATATGGAACCACTTTGAGGATTACCAATGTATGCAGTAACGCAAATGATAAAATCACCTTCATCTGGAAAATCGAGTTGTATTTCATTGGAATTACCACCTACCTCGTCACCATCCAACGTCCAAACATACGTTGGGTCACAGGTACCAGGCTGAGGATTTACGAAAAGCCGGTAATTGCAAGCACCTACACAAACAGGCTCAATGATCATGTTGGTTTTATTGTTGATAAAACCCAATGGACTCAATGAAGGTGGTCCCCCACCACTGGTGTTAAGGGTGAAATCACAAATATCTCCTGAACAACCATCTACCCACAGGTAGTAAGTTTTACAAGCTTTCAAATTGGCATTGATGACTTCCACACTACCTGGAGGAACACAAGGTATGGACCGACAAGCAATTTCTTCACTGCAATTGCAATCACCCCAGATTCCATACTGCAAACCTTGTGAAGTGGTACAACCTCCAATGGTCAAAGTGATGGTCACGTTTCCACCCTGGGTTACGAAACCCCACCAACTGGTGTTGTGACCCACCCCACCCTGAGAACATAAGGGCGCACATGGACTGGGAACCGTACTGTTGTTCTGACAAGCATATCCATTCACCTCATCCAGTGAACAAAGAACACTTGCTTCTTCGCAGTTTTCTGCCATGGGAGGGGTACATTGAGCGATCAGCTCAATGCTACCTGCTGCAACCAAACATATTACAAAAAGTAAATTTCTTAACATATTGATAATGTTTTTCTTAAATATAAATAATCAATTACATATACCTACCGGAATGCGAACTAAAATTAAGATAATGTTGGGAAATATTTTGAAATTTCTTTGGCAATTCTAGTCATTTACCAAAAAACATACCGAACTCCCCAATTTCAACAAAATCTATCTTTTCGTCCTGTAGGGCCCCGGTTCCCTACAACTATATGACCCCCCATCTATTTAATTCGCTTTCTTTAAGTGTAAAATTTTCAAAAATTAACTAAAAAATCTTTGGCTGGAACTGTTTCAACGATTAGAACAATGGCTAAATGGGTAAAAAAATCGTTGAGACATGTAATTTAATATGCAAAAAGGGTTCATTGTCGAGCCACAAAGGTAATTTGTTGTGCCATTTCATGTTAAAGCGCTCTAACCTTTATCCTTATCAATGCTATCTCCAAAAGGCCCCCTAAAGTGCTGACAAATGCATTTACCGTAACAAAGTTACCTCTCCACTGAATTTCTTTGTGCCCCCATTATCCAATTCAGCTATCAACGAATAAACAAACACCGCTGGCATCATTTTTTGTCCATTAAAACTGCCATCCCAGATCAATTTTTCATTCCGCGAATCAAAATCCTTTTTGGAAAATACTAAATTACCCCAGCGATCGAAAATACTAAACTCTTTTATTCGTCTGATTTCATGGGTAACTTCAATGCCTAAAAAGTCATTGATCTGGTCTCCATTGGGAGAAAAAACATTCGGAATGTAAACTTGTGGATCAGAAAAAACTTCGATGGTCAATTCATCCTGAATCTGGCAATCATTTGAATCCACTAAAATCAAACGATAAGTGGTAGTAACACTGGGTTGGGCAACGGGTGAGATACAGTTGTCACAACTTAGACGGGTCGCAGGTTCCCAAACGATGGACTTTAACTTTGAGAGATCCACATTAGTTTGTGGCTGAATCCAATGCGTTTGTCCCAATCGTAAAAGGGTATCCCTTCCCACATCCAAAGTCAGCATTGGAGGCGCGTTCAATTGAATTATGGTATCAAAAACACAATCAAAACGTCCCTTTATCCTCAAAGGATATGCACCTGCACGCAAACCATTAAATGCTGCATTGGACTGAAAATTGTTTTGATCTATTGAATAGCTTAGCGGACCTAAACTTCCATTCGTTGAGACCACTTCTATCCATCCGTCTTGCTCATTTCCACAGGTGGGATCCATCGCTTCAATGACCAAAGGATGCCAATTAGGAATCGTCTCAACCACTTCGACATTGACTTTTCCCACGCAACCATTGGAAGGATTTGTGATCTCCAGGAAATATGTCCCTGGTGACTCTACCGTGCAAGTATCCAGTTGGCTGGGCCCGGAAATTCTTCCGTTGGCCGTAGACCACTGTATTTTATATTGATCATTAGGATTCTCCCATCTCAAACCAACGGCTTTTTGCAAACAAATTAAACTATCCAAAACTTTGATCATGAGTTGAGGACGCATAGTGTCCAAAACAATCAGAATAGTACTATCAAACCGGCATCCAGATGAATTAACGGCATTGAAAGTATAGACTCCAGGGGTTTGAATCTGTGGTTCCCAATTTGTTGAATCGCGCCAATTGCCAGAGGTCCAAAGGTGCCTTATACCGGAAGTATCGCCCTGCACCCTAAATTGTCCGATAGAATCCCTGCAATTCAATGCGGGTGCTATTACCTGAAAAACAGGCGGCTCTCGCTTGTAGATGACCTCGCAACTGTCTATGCTTTGACAGTTGAATGCATTGGTCACTATGAGTCTATAAATTCCGGTATCTCTGACCACAGGAAACTTATTTGCACTTCTAAAATTGCCAGGACCCGTCCATTGATATTGCACCATGCTGTCCTGAATCACTGCAAATAAAGAAATTGAATCCACCGAGCATGGAATGCTAAAATCATCGAGTTGGATTACCGGAGCATCTGAAAAATCAGGAACATATAGAGAATCAAATACTTCGCAACCATTTATTCCGGTAACCCGCAGAAAATACCAACCTGAATCCATCACCTGAATTTTGCGTTGGTTAAACATGCGATTTTTTGGATCCTTCCAAATCAATTGATTCAGTGAATCGGAAGTACTCAGGGTTAATTCTACTGTACGCGTCAAGCAATCCAAAGTATCCCCATGGGTTTGAATCCGGGGAATGGTGGTATCCATGTGGATGATAAAATGGGTATCCAACACACATTGATTCAATCCGATAATCTTCATCGAATAATTGCCTGGTTTGGTAAATCCTGGATTCATCATCGAAGTGGTATCTCCGTTCGCATCTTCCCACAACAATCCACTGATGGCTGATTGGAGACTGTATATAGGAAATACGGTCCTATTAGCACAATTGATTGTATCCACAAATAATGAATTCAGTCTTGGAGAAAGGGTATCAAATGAAACCGTTAATGTATCGTTTGACTGACAGCCTGACAAATTGGTTGCTGTGAAAATATAATTGCCTGCCTGATTCACGGAGATAACCGTATCGGCCACGTGGTTGCCTCCTGGTAATACCCAAAAAAAACTCAGTAGTGCATCTTGAGTAGATGCGGTAAGTCTAGCATTTTGATAATTGGAACAATTAAATATTGGTGTATTAAATTGAATATGTGGTGGACCGTTTATTTCATGAATGTACAATGAATCATTGGTTGAACAACCGAACGAATTGGTGACGGTATAATAATACCAACCGCCTTGCCGAATAATAATCAAGGAATCCTGTGAAGTAAAATTTCCTGGACCCCGCCATAAGTAATTTAATCCAGGTTCATTTACTTCCAAACCGTAAGCTATTTGGGCTTTAATGCAAGTTATGGTATCCTTGTTACTTTTGACTTCAGGTCCATTATATATTCCCGGAACATAGACCATATCTTTTCGCGAACATCCATTGCTTGCAAGAGTCACTAAAAGATAAATCCCGGTGTCGACGACCTGAAGTGTATCCATCATTAAGCTATCGCCCTTAGGGGTAATCCAAAGATATGTACTGTTGGTATCCTTGTCCACGATTTGAATCATACCGGTGAGTACATTGCAACCCAAAGTATCAGCAATCAGCAATGGCTGAACTACCATAGTGTCCATGATGACTTCGATAGATGCACTGTCTTGGCAATGGTTGGATCCCCAAACTTGAATTTCATACCGACCCCCTTGCCCGATTTTTACTCTTGTTAGCTGGCTTGAAAAACTTGAAGGCCCTGACCATTTTAATGAATCAATCGGAATCAGGCTCTTTAACTCCACATATCCACTATCGCGAAAGCAATTTAAAGTATCAGCCACAAGAAAATCAATTGCCTTTAAAGTATCCCATTCGATCAGAATATTTCGAACGGACGAACAACCGTTAGTTCCATAGACGGTTACTGTATATATCCCGGATCTGTTCACTTGAATGGTTTGGGAAGTGTCCATAAAATTTCCGGGTCCTGACCATAGAAAACGAATCCCTTTGGTTGACATTGCACTCAGCTCCATACTGGTATCTTTGCAATTCAAGCTTCCAAGTGTGTCAATGTTCAGGTCAGGACGGTCATTGTTCTCCAGGACCATTATGCTGTCTGCAAACATACATCCGTTAGCTCCCTTAACTGTTACGGTATACACCCCGCTTTGATAGACAAAAGGTTGTTGAATCGTACTCTGATATCCCGGAGGTCCGGTCCAGTTAAATGAAACACCTGCGGTGTTCGGTGATTGTAAATTCAATATCAATTGGACACTGTCCTTAAGGCAACTTAAGGTATCAACCGATAGTAAAAAAGAGGGTAAAGTAGTATCTACCGGAATAAAAAAACCAGTATCTAACCGACAACCCATGGTATCCCATAATTGAACAGAATACCATCCTGGCAGAGTGATTTCTGGATTCAATCCAATCTTTTTTTGTTGTAACGGGTCCAGATAAACTATAGAATCCAATACCGTTTGTGTACGGTCGTTCAGTATAAAATGTAATTGATTATTACAATCAAGCGTGTCCAACTGAACTGAATAGTCGGGCTTAGTGCTCAAACTAACGACCGTTATGGAATCCAATGATTCACAACCATTATCTGCCATATAGCGCAAATAATAAACCCCGGGTTTGGTCACCCATAGAGTATCCGTCCCTGGAAAAATTAAATTTTGATGCGTCCAATGAATCACCTTTCCGTTTAGGCTACTTTGGTAACTGATCCATACCAAGGTATCTCTACAGGTCAACGGATTTGAAGATAAGCTCAGTTGCGCAGCAGATGTATCCGCAAAAACGTCTATACTGTCATAATTAAAACATCCAAATGCGTCGGTTACCGTCACATAATACTTTCCTCCACGACTCACCACGAGAACAGAATCCATGCCGAGCGTTCTTGTTCCATCTGACCATTGGAATTTGGGATTGGTAATATGGCTGCTGGCATTTAACCGTGCAGTGGACGCATTACACCGGAGTGTATCGGCCGATAGCCTTAAATCAGGAATCAAATCTGTTTTAACAATTGTAAAGACTGCTGAATCACGGCAATTTCCATCCACTATCAGCACCTTGTATTCTCCGGAATCACTGACTGCAATATTTAACAAATTTGTAGAGTCTGAAATAATCCCATTGACTGTTGTCCAAATGATTCTGGCATTGTTGCTGATGACCGATTTAGTTAAATCCAGGTGTACAATAGGATGGTTACAATTGATGGTATCCAGTGGACCATGCACAATCTGAAAATCGATCACCTCCAAATCGAGCGTCACCGTTGAATCGCAACCCTTGATGGTCTTATAGGGAATGCGATAGGTTCCGGAAAGATGATAGGCGTTTCCATTCCGGAAGATGCTGTCGCCCCTACACAAACGGACCATTTCGGTTAAGTCTTTATAAACAGGATAGATATCCAATCCAATACAACTTTTGGATAAATCCGCACACAAGCCTAGTTTATTGCTTAGCAGTTCTTCCCGGTATTTAGACATCAGTTGACCCGGTTTAGGCAACTTAATACTGTCATTTAAAAGATAACTTATCCCACAAACCAGGTACTTTCCTGGTCTTAATCCGGTTGCATCCGGCAAATCGGAAATGGAATAAAGTGTATCGTCTTGAGTAATGATGTATTTATAACCATAGCTCGAAGGATCTGGAACAAATATTGAAAATATAGGACGGTCATTTAATTGAAGACCTGGATCTCCTTCACAATAACTTTTTGATTCTACATTAAAATACCCTCCATTAGGACTACATTCAGAACAATTAATCCCTGATGGATCACAAAACAAAATGCAAAAACTCAATAATTCACCTTCGTAAAATATTTCCTCATCACTCACAGAAAGAGTCCAGGTCCCATTTACTGTACCCGCATTAAAATCTTCCAGACAGCCCTGGAACGGATAATAGGTTCCATTGTAATACTTTCCAAATAAGCCCCAGGATTGTTCATTATCCCACCTCGGTTTAAACCCAGGGTCGGGTACCGCTGTTTCGCCACAAGGAATTAAGGTTATGTACCAATTGGTAAACGTTGTAAAGCCACTATTGCCTGCCGGCCCTAAAAGCTTGACGCGCTGGCCCGAGGGTGAAATGAGTTCCATCGTCACATCCCCAACAAACTTATGTTGAAACTGCAGTCGAACTCCACAGACCCCTTGACGTGGGTCTGCTAAATTATCCACAGACGCTCCGGAAATTTGAAGTTTTGAGGTAATGGTTTTGCGATCTTCAATTTTATGGATGGAATCAGAACAGCACCATTGACCATAAACAGGAGATAATTGACTCCATGCAACAAAAATCAAGAAAACACCGATCCTTTCGAACCATCTCAACATGTATGGACGAAGTTAATTTCCCAAATGCCCATTACAGGCATCTGCTTTAATTGAAAAAATCGAAATTCTGCATAGTTGAAGCAATAGATCATGACATTTGTTTAATCCAAACTTTTATATGCGTAGTATAACGCTACTCATATTCCATAACAATAATCAATCCATAAGGCAATGTACTACCTTATCCTATAGCTTCGTGTTGGTGTTTTCTATTTAAAAGTCAACGTCCCCTCTTAAGTTTCTGGCCCATCCGACTAGTGGATCAACACAATGGTTTTGCTTTGCATTCCAGTAGCTGTAAGCCAATGAACTATATAAGTGCCGTTTTTCCATTCTGAAGTTTGAACCATCCATAGGTTGCGCCCACGTTCATTTAATGATGCAGTCCATATCACTTTACCATAAAGGTCGACAATCCGCACTTCCCCTTCTGCACTTTCAGAAATGCATTCCAGATTGATGAAATCTGCGAATGGATTAGGGATGGCTTCAAATTTTTGTTCAACCTTACCCCGAATCGGCAGATCGTAAGATGGATTCAGCGCATCTGTTTTTTCGAAAACAAAATCCGGGCAAAGGACTGGTGAGATAACCTTGATAAAAGAAACTTTAGTGATCTCATTTGAACCATTGCTGTTATTGACCGCCAATTTCACCGCATAAAGACCTTTCTTATCATAATGGACAACAGGATTTTTTACATCACTGGTGTTAGGGTTTCCACCATCAAATTGCCAATTCCATTGGTTGACGTCTGAAGAAGTTTTGCTAATGAACTGTACTGAACCTGCTCCACAAATTATGGTTGTATCAGCCGTAAAATCTACCCGTGGTATCAAATAAATTGCGACTTTCTCGAAGAAGGTATCTGCTCCACATTCATTTGTAGTGATCAAAGTGACATTGTATTCTCCTTCTGCAATATAGGTGTGATTTGGAGAAGCTTCTGCGCTTTCATTCGAATCACCAAAATTCCATAAATAAGTTTTTGCAAATTTTGATTGATCGGTAAACAAGGCTGTAAAACCTGTTATTGCTTTTATAAAACCTGCTTCTGGTGTCGCCTGCACTTGAATGTAAGATTTTTTTGTTTCGGTGCGCTCTTCATTTCCATTACCTGCCACCAATTCAACATCAAATGTCCCGGGGTTAAGGTAAGTTACTTCTGGTTCCTTTTCTACAGAACTTGAAGGCTGCCCTCCAGGGAAACTCCATTTAAAGCTTGTTGCAGCAGCTGAGGTGTTACTAAATTTTACTTTGAATGGTACACAACCGAATTGCTGATCGGTTTTAAAACCAGCTGACAATCCGCTACCAATGGTAATGGATTGACTGAAAGTGTCGTTGCCACAATTGTTTTTGACTACGAGGACTGCTGTATAGGTACCAGGCTTGTAAACGTGCAAAGGATGATTGGTGGTATCTTCAGGCGAACCATCTCCAAAGTTCCACTGATATTTTTTTGCGTATTTGGCCGTACTGGTAAATTTGACGGTATCCATTTGAATGGAATGATCAAATCCTGCAGTTGGAATGCTATCGACTTTGATGTATTTGGTTTTCAGAGAAGTTGATTTGTATTTGCTGTTTTTAGCGATGAGCTTGACATCAAACTCACCCGCAATATGGTATTTCACTACGGGTTCAAATACATTGGACGTACTGGGTACGCCTCCGGGAAAATCCCACTCCCAACTGGTTACATTGGTAGAAGATAAATTCTTATATTTCACTGTATAGGAAGCACAACCGTAGGTCGTATCCGCTGTAAACAAAGCTACTGGAATGGTAACGATCGTAACTTTCATCGACGTTTGGTGAGTACCACATTCATTCTCGGCAGTTAACACCACAATGTATTCTCCATCCATATCATACACGTGGGTTGGGTTGGGCTCATTGGAAATTTCGCCGTCGCCGAAATCCCATTCGTAAGTTCCACCGTACAAAGAGGTATTGGTGAACAACACGGTTTTATCCAAAACCACTTTTGAAAAATTTGCCACAGGTACAGTGTTCACAAATATGTATTTTTTGAAAGTGGCCGTGTTGTTACCAAAAGCATTCGTAGCTTTTAAAATAACATCATACGTTCCATAGGCCTTATAAGTAACCACGGGGTTTTGTTGATTCGAACTGGATGGAGTTCCGCCAGGAAAAGTCCACTGCCAGGCAGTAGGATCATTGGTAGATAAATCGGTAAAGTGAACCACCAATTGCGCACATCCGCTGGTGGGGTCTGCAATAAAGTTTGCGACAGGTGCAGATCCACCGGCACATACACTTAAGCAGCTTCTTGTCCGAACATGGTTATTGATTGAATTTACAGAAGCGCTTGACCAAGTGTCAGAACAATTGACCGATGGTGCCATAATGGTTGCTGAACCGCTGGCATCATGACCAGCTGAAAAATTATGTCCGAGCTCATGCGCCTGCAATTGTTTGATGCAATTATTTCCTCCGCCATAATCGCTACAAACATTGTATCGAAGATTTGCACAAATCACACCTACCCAGGCAAGTCCAACAGCTCCAGATTTATATTTCGTTGTCCAGGCAGTTGCAACGTCATAGACAGCGCCATAACCTCCACCATTTCCCCAGCTTACATGCACATTGAGATGTTGATCGATGTTATTTACACCGTTCCATGGATCAGAACCCGTGGAAGTGGCTACGAATGAAGCAGACTGAACAAATTCCAAAGAGTGTTCAAATTCATTATCATAATTTGCCTGAAGCAAGGTCAATATCGTGGTATTCCAGTTTTCAACATTGGCCACCGATCCTCTTTTTTGAAACACTGTGAAGTCATTGGCTATAGCAATTTCTACCTGAAGGCATAATCCCCTTTCTTCTATCGTGTTTTCAACAGGAGGATTCTTCAGTTCTTCTTTTGCTTGAATGTACTTCTCGTATCCGCATTCCACCTGGTGATTTCGGTAAATTTTTTCGCGGTCGTAGATCACCAATAAGTCTGCTGGTAAGTTTGGATCCAAAGAATTAGCAGGCTCAATGAAATAGCTGGTGCCACCTTCTTCCACCATACCCGCAATAAATTGGTCAGCAATCACCATATAGGCGTGGCCTCCACGTTGGGTCTTAAGGTACCCAATCATGGATTTGTTGGCAGGTTTGCGATGATAGCGTTTAATTCCTTCATCTGTCCCTACTGTTAACACGTAATCACCTGAATGTATTTCGTTTTCATAGAGTTCAAGGTTCCAAGTAAAGTCGGAATGTACCAGCTGTATCAGGTGCTGGTTACTCCGACTGGATAGAGAAGGAGTCAGTTCATCATATTGGATTCTGACCAATTTAAAATCATAGAACATTTGGTTCAGAACAGAATTTTGAGGAATTTCTGCATTTTGAAGCTGAACTTGTTGGGCGGATAATGGGTTTAAAAAACCAGCCAGCCCGATAATTAACAATAAAATAGTGCTAAACCTCATGATATATCCGTTATTTTGGTGTAAAATTAGGAAAACGATAATAATTTTCATTATTTTAACTATTAATACGTTGTAAAAACCGCTTGGGTGATGAATGTCCTAAAAAATTTAAATTATTTGACTTTTGGAATGGTCATTTTTCTGTCATTGAGTGCTTTTCCATTAATGGCGCAATCAAAAAAGAATAAAAAGGAACAGATCTCTTATTGGAAAGAAAAAGTGTGGTATGGTGGGGGCTTTAACCTCGGTTTTAGTTCAAATTACTATGATGGCTACCAGTCCAATGTTTTTGGAATTGGGGTATCTCCCATGGCGGGGCATAAATTTAACCATTGGCTCTCGGCAGGTCCGCGATTTAGTATAGATTTTACGACGGCCAAATTTTCTGATGCATTCGACACCTATTCGTACAACAGTCTGGATTTCGGCGTTGGTTTATTTAGCCGTATGAAGTTTCTCAACAATTGGTTTGTCCACATGGAATACAGTTGGCTCAATGAAACCATTGCTTATTTATATCCTGGCTATATTGAAAAAGAGCGCCAATGGAGAGACATCCTTTTGTTTGGAATTGGTTACACTTCAGGAGGCGATGTTGCTTATGAAATCTACGTCAATTATGACTTTTTTGAAGATCCGGACTCCTATCGTGTGCCAATCGTTTATCGGGCTGGCATCAGTTTTAAGTTTTAGTTGAATTTTAGTCTGATCCCTGCACTCACTTGCCTCAAAGCTTGTGGATATAGGCCTTTGTAATGATAATAAGGACTATTTTCAAGGCCGGTGTAAGGATCCAAGGTTAAGTCTAGTGTCCCTTTATAAGCGCTACGGGCTATCCAACCATGACTGAAATAATTCGCATTAAAAAGATTCTGAATTTTTAACCAACAATCCAATGCATGGTGCTTTCCCGTTCTAACAGGAAAAAATAGCCCGGCATGCCAAATGGTATAACCCTTCATTGCACTATAAGGATTGCCTGTATTGTCCAGGAAATAATCGGAAACGTACTGATTTTGAAAGTAAATTTTCCATAGAGAATTGCCTAAGATTTTAATTTTGAATGACTTAGAGATTTCATTAAAGATTACCAGTTCAGGAGCATAAGCTAAAGGAGCATTTTTGTGGCGGATGTATGATTTTTCGGACAAAGACCAGTCAGCTTCGTAGACGTTGACAGACTCCAACCATTCTGGAATCCGGTTATGGTTCCAACTTCCTTGTATCTTCCATTCAAATACATCCCAAAGAGTTCCGTAGGAACTCCATTCAATTCCTGTATTGATGACATTTTTGAGTTGAAGGAACAAGGGTTCACCTACATCATTGAGCGATCCAGACAAACCTCTTAGCCTCGGATAGTGCATAAAAAATGCATTGATGGAATAGTTCAAACTGGAGGATACACTCCCCTTAACGCCCAATTCTATGTCCAGTAAATTCTCGGCGGATATGTCTTCATTACCACTCAAGAGGTCTTCCCGAAATGGCTCCCGCTGCATATATCCCAGCGAAGAGAAAAACTGAATATGGTTAGCCGCTTGATATTCGACAAAAAGTTTAGGTAAAACAAAATGGTGTTGAATAGATTTATTGAACGGTTGACCTTGTTCCAGTATGCCTCGAATCTGATAATCCACGGTTCGGTATTGAAGATCCAGCCCTGCTCTCCATCCGTTGGTTTCGATATAACTGATTTTAAGACACAATGAACCTTCTTTTTTAATTCCGGTATTGTCATAATAAGGGTCAGCTATGAAGTCGATTGAATCAGACCAAACTTGATTTACGCGGCCAAAGTGCCGACCTGCATAGTATGAAACGCCAAAGCTTGGTTGTAACGTCCAACGGGGAGCCATATGGTATTCCAAGCTGCTCTGAAGATAGAAATACTGATTATCCAACCATTTTCTTCTGGTAAGATCGGCAATCGTTTGATTTCCCTTGAGTCCATAACTGGACAAAAAAGCCGAAGCAATATAATTTTCATAGAAGCCGCGACCATTGGTAAAGTTAAAAGAGCTAGACCAAGCCAACCGATGACTTAATGCGTTTTGATAAAACAATTGAAAATGATGTTGTTGATAATCGTCCACTTCATGCTCATACGGTTCCCCAGGTTTTGAAGTGCCTGCAACATTATAGGTGCGTAAAGAAGGAATCAAAGAATATTGTACAGGAAGCCCAAACCAGGCTTGTCCTGTTCTTTCTGAACCGAGAATATAATTTAATCGTACAGACGATTTTTGCCCTACCCAACCAGTAGAGAGATAAATCGATTGTAATTTTGAATTTGCCCGATCAATGTAACCATCAGACTCTTGATGGGACAGCCCTGTTTCAAAAAAAAGACCATTTTTCAATATACCCGAATTTCCCAACCCACTGATTTTGTAGGTATTAAAAGATCCCAATTGAATGGTTGCCCAACCTCCTGCATGCATTTTTATTTGATTGGTTTGTAAATCGATAGCGCCACCAAAAGAAGGTGTTCCGGGCCGATTGGGGACATTTCCTCTATAAACACGAACATTTTCTACATTGGACAGTATGTCCGGTATATCGACAAAGTAACTCAATGAAGATTCGGCATCTGTAAACGGAATTCCATTTAAGGTTACTTGTATATGAGAAGGATCCAAGCCTCTAAATCGAATACCACTGTATCCCACCCCATTGCCTGCATCTGATTGAACAATCACTCCTGGGGCCTCTAGTAAAGCATATGGAAGATCCTGTAATAAGTAATTTTCAGAAATTTTCTCAGCGGTAATCGTACTCACATTTGAGAAATGATTGGTTGTCATTTGATAGGATCTAACCAATACTTCATCAAGCGCAACAGATTTATCCTTGAGAAGGACGACCTGAGTATCTCTTCCAGTAAAATAAAGTGTCAAAGAATCTGACAGGTAGCCTAATTGATAAGAAAATTCCTTAAATCCAGGTTTCTGTTGTTCAAAACGGCAAATCCCAGATGTATCCGATTTAATGGGTAACTGGTTATTGGATGGCCATAGTAAAACACCTTCAACTGGCTGATTTAGAATATCTACAAATTTTACTTCCAAGATTCCCTGGGCATATAATTGACTCAACACTAAAAAGCTAAAACACAGTACACTCATTAATTTACACATAAGCGATAAAATTAAATTGGAGTGCTGATTTGACTTCCCTGTCAGGCATTACCCTGTTAGGTTCAGCGGGTCTAATCTCAGCCGGCAAAAAGCATATTCGGCACCCCGTTTAAAAATCCAAAGTTATTTCAAATCAGTTAACTGGTGTATAAAAAAAAGAGCTCGGTTAATTCTTTTACGTCCACTACCCGTAACCAATCCATAAGGCAATTTGGCATCGTGAAGTAAATGAAGAAACTCATTGAACAAATGCATTCGATCCAACGGATTTTCGCGTAAAGGGTCTGATTGCCAAAGGAGGTCCGGATAACATAATAAGTAAAAATCGGCAGCATTTGCTTTCCAGTCATTGATCAGTGAATCAGGAGGTTGCCCATATTTGAACTTATACCAGACGATATATGTTAGTAAATCAGTATCCAGTAAAACTGTTTGCTCAACGTTTTGTAAATTCTTTAATATAAGAAGATATTCTTCTGACATTTTAAGGATATCAGAAGCTTGGTAATGGTTCCCATGAACGTGGAGATATTCGCGGCTATATTCAGCAATCCATGTAACTTTGCATGAAGCACTGAGTCGCATCGCCAGAGACGTTTTTGCTGTAGATTCAGGACCGGTTAATGCAATTTTAAGTGCCATATTCAATCAACACCTCCCAAAGATATGCATGATATCGAACCCTATTATAATTGGAAAGAATTATACGATTGTGTGGAGGACAATCGTTGTCCATTCTATGGAAAGGTTTATGAAACCACACACTATTCCAATAAAATCTACAATTATTACATTCATCCCTACTGGGATGAAATTGGATCCGAAACTTTGTTTTTAAAGTTGCAGTATTCAGATTACGAAGAAGGATACTGCATTATTGAGTTAATCGGCGAATGGAATGATTGCATCAACAATGACATCATGTATTTAAAAAGGAATTTGGTGGATTCATTAATTCAGCAAGGTATTTTTCGATTTATCCTTCTGTGTGATCATGTTTTCAACTATCATGGATCCGATGATTGTTACTATGAGGAATGGAGGGATGATGTAGCAGAAGAGGATGGATATATTTGCATGATCAACATACAAACTCATTTAATTCAGGAAATGAAGCAATTTGGGCTCCAATATCATGTCCAGTTTGGTTCCAAAACACAAGATATCAATTGGAGAAAGATGAGTCCACAGTCATTGTACGAATACATTGAAAACCATGTCTGACGAAATTAAACAGCAAAAAGCTGGATTTATCAATTTAGTGGGTCTCCCTAATAGTGGAAAGTCTACTCTCTTTAATGCTTTACAGCAAACTAAACTGGCTATTGTTACCGCTAAACCACAAACCACCCGCCAACGCATTATAGGAATTCTCAACCGAGGACACGAACAATTAATCGTTTCGGACACACCCGGCTGGATTGAAAATGCAGCATATGCATTGCATAAAGTCATGAACCTTCAAATTAAATTAGCCACTGAAGATGCAGACGCAATTGTATTGGTCCTTGATGGTCATTCAACGGAAAAGCACCCTGAATCTTTCCTAAAATTATTAAGTCAAATTAATGTACCGTTGCTTTTATGTGTCAATAAATCAGACAAAAAAAATGATTCAATTGAAGCTAAAATAAACGATCTAACTGAACAAGGCTTAAAATTTTTAGACATCATTTATACGTCTGCTAAAGATGGGACTGGTGTTGAAAAGCTTCTTCATAAAATGTTTGAGTTAATCCCAGTCCATCCTCATTATTATGCAGATGAATTTTCGAGTGACCGCACAATCCGTTTCTTTATTTCCGAGTTCATCCGGGAGCAAATTTTATTGAATTATTCTGCCGAAATACCTTATTCTTGTTTTGTTGTCATAGATAGTTGCAAAGGAGTAGATGAAGGTCTTCCTATTGCACACATATATGCAACGATATATACCGCTAAATCCAGTCATGTTCCGATACTCATTGGTAAAAATGGTGCACAGCTTAAGAAAATCGGTACAGAAGCCAGAAAAGAAATAGAAACTTTCTTATCCCAAAAAGTCTACTTAAATTTAAGCGTCAAATTAAGAAAAGATTGGAGGGAAGATTCCAATTTTGTTCATAAATCCGAAATATTTCAATGAGTTTCACTGTCGCAATTGTTGGACGACCCAACGTGGGCAAATCCACATTTTTCAACCGGTTAATTGGTAGAAAAAAATCAATCGTCGATGACATCTCCGGCGTCACCAGGGATCGTATCTATGATGTTTCCGATTGGAATGGAAAGCATTTTACGGTAATTGACACGGGCGGTTTTGTACCTGACAGCAATGATCTTTTTGAAGCTGGAATTCGAAAACAGGTTAAGTTGGCCATCGAAGAAGCACAATGTATTTTATTCATGACAGATGCTACCACAGGTGTTACCGACCTAGACGAAAGTATGGCAACCGTTTTAAGAAAATGCAATAAAAAGGTCTTTCTGGTGGTCAATAAAGTGGACAATCCCGAAAGAGCTTTTATGTCACATGAAATGTGGAGTCTGGGATTTGATCAGTTATTTACCATTTCAGCCATCAGTGGAAGTGGAACAGGAGAGTTACTGGATGAGGTGGCTAAATTGGTCCCGGATGAAGAGCATGAAGAAACTACTCTTCCCAAATTTGCCATTATCGGACAGCCCAATGTTGGAAAGTCCAGTTTTCTCAACGCACTTTTAGGTGAAGAAAGAAACATTGTCACTGAGATTGCAGGGACAACAAGGGATCCCATTCATACCCATTACAATAAGTTCGGAAAAGAATTTATTTTAGTGGATACTGCAGGAATCCGTAAAAAATCAAAAGTCTCTGAAGACCTCGAATTTTATTCAGTGATTCGAGCAATACGCGTCATTGAAGAATGCGATGTTTGTTTTTTAATACTGGATGCAAAGATGGGAATTGAAGCTCAGGACATGGAACTGGTGTCGATCGTGATTAAACGAAATAAAGGTTTGGTACTACTGGTCAACAAATGGGACTTGATTGAAAAAGATACAAACACCATGCGACATTTTGAGCAACAAATAAAAGATAAAATGGCTCCATTCACAGATGTCCCAGTATTATTCATTTCAGCTTTGGAAAAGCAACGCATATTCCAAGCCATTGAAACAGGATTGCAGGTTTTTGAAAATCTGCATAGGGAAATCAAAACTTCTGAATTAAATGAAAAAATGCTCGAAGCCATAGGTAAGATTCCACCTCCCTCTTATCGTAATCATCTCATTAAAATAAAATACATTACCCAAATTAAAAAACCTTATCCTGCATTTGCCTTTTTCTCAAACTACCCGGATCAGATAAAAGGTTCATACAAACATTACATTGAGAATCAAATGCGGTCATTGTTTCACTTCACCGGAGTTCCTATTCGTTTGCTATTTAAAGAAAAGTGATCATGAAGTTATACTCTACCCCACTTTCAGATTTAATGGTGATCGAACCTTTACTTCATTCGGATTCAAGAGGTTATTTCTGTGAAACCTACCAATCCAAACAGTTTTTAATGAATTATTTAGATTATTTTTTTGTTCAGGACAATGAAGCTTTTTCTCAAAGAGGTGTAGTCAGAGGATTGCATTTTCAAAAAGGTAAAATGGCTCAAGCTAAATTGGTGCGTGTTGCTATAGGAGAAGTGCTTGATGTAGTAGTTGATCTCAGGAAAGGTAGCCCAACTTTTGGAGAACACTTCAGTATTTTGTTAAGCGCCGAAAATAAAAAACAATTGTTGATTCCTAGAGGATTTGCACATGGATATTCTGTGCTAAGTCAGGAAGCTTTGTTTTTGTACAAGTGTGATAATTATTATTCAAAAACCGATGAATGCGGTATTCATCCTATGGATAAGTCACTAAGTATTGATTGGAAATTGGATTTGGATGAAATAAAAATTTCTGATAAAGATCTTCTTTGGCCTTCCTTTAATCCAAATCAAACATGGCAATAAAAATATTGATCAACGGTGCAAATGGTCAATTAGGTAAAGATTTGCAGGATCTCACCCATCTATTTCCTCAATTCCAGTTTAAATTCTTTTCTCACGATGAATGGGATGTATGTGATGACAGACAATCCCAAGCTATTTTGCAATCCCTCTCTGCAAATTATCTTATCCACGCGGCAGCCTATACCCAAGTGGATGATGCGGAAACGAATTCATCAAAATGCATTGAAATTAATGCAAATGCCAGTGGACGAATTGCCAACATTTGTGCCCTTCAGCGGACTAGGATGATATACATTTCAAGTGACTATGTCTTTCATCAAGAAAAGCCGGATTTGATTAAGGAATCAATACAAAAAAATCCCCGTGGTGTTTATGCTACTTCCAAAAGCATGGGAGAAGATTTAGTAACTCAATCAGGTGCAGAATCGTTAATCCTCAGAACATCCTGGTTGTATTCAAGTCATGGTCATAATTTTGTAAAAACCATGTTAAGAATTTCCAAAACGAAGGATGTCATCAATGTCGTTAATGATCAGGTGGGAAGTCCAACTTATGCCTACGACCTTGGAACTGCCATACTGAATTTAATCACAAAATGGGAACTCCATCCGTTACCAGAGGATGGACCTATTTTTCATTATTCAAACGAAGGGACCTGTTCGTGGTATGAATTTGCCAAATACATTTTTGAGTTGGCCGGAATATCCATTACCGTCAATCCAATCAGTACCCTTTCTTTTGGTTCAAAAACTCCTCGTCCGCCATTCAGTGGTTTGGATTGTAGTAAATTTGAAAGTTGGGTTAACATGAAACGACCACATTGGAAAATAGCCTTACAGCGCTGTATGCAAAAATTAATCTCGGATATGAATTAATCTTATGAGGTACTTCATTACAGTCATATGGTGCTTAATTTCATTCACGAGCAATCGATTATTTGCCACTCACAACCGTGCAGGAGAAATAAGTTTTGTCCAGCTTTCCGATTTAAAAATTCAAATTTTAATCACAACTTATACCAAAGCCAGCAGCACTGCCGCGGATAGAGATAGTCTAGTGGTATCTTGGGGTGATGGTAGTTTAACTACAGTTGCAAGGTCTAATGGATCTGGAGACATACTCTCCAATAATACTAAGCGAAACTACTACACCAGCGAACATATTTATCCTGGAAGAGCGACGTACGTTATTTCAGTGATGGATCCCAACCGAGTCGAGAACATTCTCAATATTGATCCTCCCAATAGTGTTAACATTCCCTTCTTCATTCAAACCACTGTCACCTTACTTAATTTGCAGTTTCAATCTCCCAATCGGTCTGTCCGACTATTGCAGGCACCTATTGATTTTGCTTGTATAGGGATTCCTTTTCAACATAATCCAGCTGCTTTTGATGAAGATGGCGACAGTTTAAGTTTTGAATTTACTGTTCCATTGATGGATGTTAATACTCCTGTTCCCAATTATATTTTTCCAAATCAAATTTTACCAGGTGTTGACAATAGTATTTCATTAGATCCAAATAAAGGTACTTTAACCTGGATCAGTCCCAAGAAAGCGGGAGAATACAACATTGCATTTATCATTCATGAATATCGCAAAGGAGTAAAAATTGCAAGTACAATCAGAGATATGCAAATTTTTGTCCGAGATGATTGCAAGAAAAATACCCCTCCCATCATACAAGCAATTTTTGATACCTGTATTGTGGCAGGTCAGCTGTTGGATCTTCCAATTTTGATTTCAGATGCAGATACTGCTGCATTAGGATCAAAAATTAAGGTTGAAGCAACTGGCGCTCCGTTTTTCTTTCAGCCTGGAATGGTGTTTAGCGAAAGTCCCGTATTTCAAAATTCACCAATTGCAGGTCGCATCATGTGGCAAACAGACTGTTCTTTAATTCGGAAAGAACCATACACCGTGGTGATTAAAGGCACCGACAATGTTTTAGACACTACCGGGATTTCAACTTTACATACAATTCAAATTAAGATTGTGGGGCCAGCTCCATTAAATTTAGTAAGCAAACCAGTGCAAAAGAAGATCCACCTTGAATGGAATGATCCATATGCGTGTTCTCATCATCCTGAAAATTTTAAAGGATTTTCAATTTGGCGTAAAGAAAATCCCTTATCGCTTCCCCATGATACCTGCAATCCGGGACTTTCGGGGAAATCTTATATCCAAATTGCCTACCTAATTTTACAATCCAATGGCCTAAATTACTTTTTTATTGATACTCAAATCACCGAAGGAAAATTTTATTGTTATCGTGTACAGGCAGAGTTTGCTAAAACCAGTTCCACAGGTTTTCCTATCAATTTTGTAAGCAGCTTGCATTCCAATGAAACTTGTAACACTTTGCCCCTAAACATTCCTGTGCTGTTAAATGTAGACATTGAAAAAACTGGAATTTCTGATGGTGAAATAAATCTGCGCTGGACTAAACCCGTTCCGTCAGAATTTGACACGACTTTTTTCCCACCACCCTATCAGACAGAAATATTGTATAACACCTCAGGCCAACAGCAATGGCAAACTGTGCCCGGAACTCAGAATGTTTATTCAAATTACACCAGCATTGTGGATACAGTGGGTGTTCATAAAGGCCTAAATACACAAAATCAAAATTACCATTACTTCATCCAACTCGTTTCCGGAAAAGGAAACATTCACGTTTCAGACAGTGCAGAAAGTATCTTTCTTTCTGCCTATCCGGTCCCCAATGCTTTGGATTTAAGCTGGAGGGCAAAAACACCATGGAACAATTATAAGTATGATATATTTCTGTACAATGGTTCAAGCCAATCATTTGATTCAATTGGAAGTACAAGTAACACCACATTTCGAGTTCAATCCTTACTGAACGACAGTTTATATTGTGTTTATGTAAAAGCATATGGTGCTTATGGCGTAAGTCGATTTGAATCTCCCCTTTTCAATAGATCGAATGTCGCATGTACCAGACCCCACGATAATCAGCCTCCCTGTTGTCCTCTATTGACTGTAGAAGACCCGTGTCAATCGGATCAGGTGAACTCCGGAAGTCCTTTTGTTAACCAACTTAAATGGCAGAATCAAAACGGCGGTTGTTTCAAAGAAGATATTGCCGGATATAATATCTATGCCTATTATCAAAATAACAGATCTTTAATTGCCACAATACCTACTCAAGGTATTTTAACCTATGAACATTCATTACTGGACAGTGTTCCGGAATGTTATGCCGTAACTGCATTTGACTCATTGGGTAACGAATGTATGTCATATGACTCAGTGTGTATTGCTTATTGCCCGGTTTATCGGTTACCGAATACATTCACTCCCAACCAGGATGGTCATAATGATGTATTTAAACCTTTTCCTTATCGATTTGTAAAATCAATCGAAATGCAAATTTTTAATCGCTGGGGAAATCTAGTTTATCAAACCACTGATCCGGATATCTTATGGGATGGAAAAGCAACAGATCAGTCCTATTTACCAGATGGTACATATTATTACAGTTGTCGGATACAATATTCAGGCTTGCCCAATAATTTACCCGATAGTCAAGCGATCACAGGATTTATTGAACTTAGAAAAGGAAAAAACTAATGCTATGTTTACGGGTATAGTGGAGGCAGTAGGCACAATAAAATCAATAAAAAAAATTGGTTCCAATGTCCAGTTGGTTCTTGCTTCTCCTCTTTCTCATTTGTTTAAAATCGACCAAAGCGTTTTACATAACGGAGTGTGCCTGACCGTAGTGAATAAAACTACAAAAACACACACCGTCACTCTGGTAAAAGAAACTTTGCTCAAAACTACATTTAAGAATAGTCACATTGGCACGCTTATAAATCTCGAGCGTGCATTAAAATTCAATGGCAGACTTGATGGGCATCTCGTCAGTGGCCATGTTGATAATGTACTTCAGGTTCATCATGTACAAGACATGAATGGAAGTTATCACCTCACGTTTAAGATTCAGAAAAAAGATCGAAAGTATATTATTGAAAAAGGATCTATTTGTATCAACGGCATAAGTTTAACCGTTTTTAACGTCCGACATTTATCGTTCACCGTAGCCATCATTCCATACACCTGGGCACACACACAAATTTCAAGTTTAAAACCTGGTGATTTAGTCAATGTTGAATTTGATTTGGTTGGAAAATACATATTACAAAATTCCCAATTACCAGGAACCCATTCATGAGAAATCGATATGGTCTAGGATATGGTTTAGCAATCGACAAAAAAAAAGGCTACTAAAAAGTAGCCTTTTTTTTATGATAACCTGATGCATTAATCTACCAGGTCAACTTGCTTTTCACCAGCTCTTACAAAGATGTCTTTGAATTTCTTCAATCCAGTACCCGCGGGTATCTTCTTACCAATGATTACGTTCTCTTTTAATCCAGATAAGTCATCACTTTTTGCTGCCATTGCTGCTGCACTGAGCACTTTCGTAGTTTCCTGGAAGGAAGCAGCGGAAATCCAACTACTGGTTCCCAAGGAAGCTCTGGTGATCCCTAACAAAAGTGGACTTGCTGTAGCAGGTGTTGCATCCCTAACTTCAACCAACTTTTTATCATTGCGCTTTAAGAAAGAATTCTCCTCTCGTAACTGGCGAATGTTGATCAATTGTCCAGGTTTTAACTTGCCTGAGTCGCCACTATCTGTGACTACTTTCTTGTCAAAAATATCATCGTTTGCTTCGATAAACTCCCAACGATCAACTGGCTCTCCTTCAAGCAGAGTAGTATCTCCGGGATCTTCAATTTGCACCCAACGCATCATTTGGCGAACAATAACCTCGATGTGTTTGTCATTGATGTTGATACCTTGTGATCTATAAACCTCTTGAACGCCATTGACCAGGTAAGATTGAACAGCAAACAATCCTTTGATCATCATAATGTCCCGTGGTGCAATATTTCCATCAGAAAGTGGAGTTCCTGCCCTTACAAAATCACCTTCCTGAACCAGGATGTGTTTTGAAAGTCCGATGAGGTATTTACGACGTTGACCGGTACGTTCATCCTCAACAAAAATTTCACGGTTTCCACGTTTGATTTTACCATAAAATACGATTCCATCAATCTCTGATACCACTGCCGGATTGGAAGGGTTTCTCGCTTCAAACAATTCGGTAACCCTTGGTAAACCACCGGTGATGTCCGAAACCTTACTAACGTTTCTTGGCATTTTACCAATAATTTGACCGGAACCGATTTCAGCATTGTCTTCAACCGTGATGTATGCTCCTACTGGTAACGAATAATTTTTTAGTTCTTCTCCCGCAGGATTCACAATGGAGATGGTTGGAATTTTCTTTTTATTTTTTGATTCTATAATTACCTTTTCAGAATAACCAGTTTGATCATCACGTTCCATTCTATAAGTAACACCTTCTTCGATGGAATCATACTTAATAATTCCTGAAAATTCGGAAATGATCAATGCATTGAAAGGGTCCCAATTACAAATCATATCCCCTTTTGCCACTGATTGATTTTCCTTGACCAGCAATGCTGAACCATAAGGAATATGTACACTGGTCAACATCTTCTTTGTATCAGCATCAAGAATTCTCAATTCACCAGATCGAGATAAAACGATGTTTGTCTTTGCGCCCTCTTGAATATATTGCGAAACTTTTAACCCGTCAAACTCAATAATTCCATCAAATTTAGAAATGATTTCAGATTCAGCTTTGGATACCGCTGCGACCCCACCCACGTGGAATGTACGAAGGGTCAACTGAGTTCCAGGTTCACCAATGCTTTGGGCTGCAATGATTCCCACTGCATCTCCTTCTTCTGCATTTCTTCCAGAAGCGAGGTTCTTACCATAGCACTTATTGCAAACTCCATATTTGGATTCACAAGTCAATACCGAGCGAATGGTCACTGATTCAATACCCAATTCTTCAATTAAACTGGCCGTTTTATCATTGATATAATCACCTGCAGAAAGGATAACTTCATCATTTGCAGGATGGAGAATATCATGTAATGTAAACCGACCCACGATTCTGGAAGACAGATTTTCAATTACTTTATCATTATCGATCAATGCAGTTGTTTCAATACCTCGCAAAGTATTACAATCTTCTTCAGAAACTACAACATCTTGAGCAACATCAACTAAACGACGTGTTAAATAACCTGCATCAGCTGTTTTAAGGGCCGTGTCTGCAAGACCTTTTCTTGCACCGTGTGTAGAAATAAAATATTCCAAAACGCTCAATCCATCCTGAAAATTAGATAGAATTGGGTTTTCAATGATGGCACTACCTGTATCTCCTGATTTTCGCGGCTTTGCCATCAGACCCCTCAAACCACACAACTGCTTAATCTGTTGTTTTGATCCCCTTGCACCTGAATGCAGCATCATGTAAACAGAATTGAATCCACCTTTGTGTGTTGCCAATTCCTTCATAAGATTATCGGTGATCCTGTTATCAGCAAATGTCCAACGGTCAATGATCTGGTTATAGCGTTCATTGTTGGTAATCAAACCCATATTGTAGCTATCCCAGATTTCATCCACTTCTCGCTGTGCATCATCCAGTGTTTTCTTTTTAATGGATGGCGTGATTAAGTCGCCAAGATTAAATGACAATCCAGCCTTAAATGCCCAATAAAAACCGAGGTCCTTAATGTCATCCAGGAATTTAGCTGTCACTTGAAAATTGGTCCTTTGAATGATCATTCCGATGATCATTTTAAGGTTCTTCTTGGTCAATAATTCATTGACATAAGGAACACTCTCAGGTACCACCTGATTGAATAAAACCCTACCTGCTGTGGTCCGTATGATTCTGTTTTCTAAGGTACCGTGTTCAGTTTCTACACGAGCTTTAACTTTAACTGGATCATGCAAATCGATCACTTTTTCGTTGAAAGCGATCATGACTTCTTCTCTATCGTAATAGGTTCTTTCCTTTTTTCCAGCCTCCTGAATACGTTCTTTGGTCAAATAATAAAGTCCTAAAACCATGTCTTGCGAAGGCAGTGTCACCGGCGAACCATCTTGAGGGTTTAGCATATTGTGACTTGCAAGCATCAAGAGTTGCGCCTCCAGGATTGAAGCATTTGCCAATGGAACGTGAACGGCCATCTGGTCACCGTCAAAGTCGGCATTGAATGCACCACAAACTAAAGGGTGAAGTTGAATGGCTTTTCCTTCAATTAAGACAGGCTGAAATGCCTGAATGGATAACCTGTGCAAAGTAGGCGCCCGGTTTAGTAATACTGGATGTCCTTTAAGAATATTTTCCAAGATATCCCATATAACCGGATCCTTACGGTCAACGAGCTTTTTGGCTGATTTTACGGTCTTTACTACACCTCGTTCGATCAGTTTTCGAATGATGAAAGGCTTAAACAATTCAGCAGCCATGTTTTTGGGTAAACCGCATTCATGCAACTTCATGGTTGGACCCACCACGATAACCGAACGACCACTGTAGTCTACACGTTTTCCTAATAAGTTTTGACGGAAACGGCCTTGCTTTCCTTTCAAAATATCGCTCAATGATTTGAGTGCCCTTCCACCTTCTGCCTTCACTGCGTTAGACTTTCTACTGTTGTCAAACAAAGAGTCAACAGCTTCCTGAAGCATTCTCTTCTCATTCCGCAAAATGACTTCTGGTGCTTTAATTTCAAGTAGTCTCTTCAGACGATTATTCCGAATAATTACACGGCGATATAAATCATTGAGATCTGAACTTGCAAATCGCCCACCGTCCAAAGGTACCAGTGGTCTTAACTCTGGTGGTATAACAGGAAGGTATTGAATGATCATCCACTCAGGGCGATTGTTCTTATTGTTCAAACCTTCTCTGAAAGCTTCAGCCACTCTTAACCGTTTTAACGCTTCAGATTTTCTTTGTTGAGAAGATTCGTTTGAAGCCTGGTGCCTTAATTCAAATGAGAGATTGTCAAGATTCAATCGCGTGAGTAAATCAAAAACCGCTTCAGCGCCCATTTTAGCAACAAATTTATTGGGATCTTTATCGTCCAACATTTGATTCTCCTTAGGCAAAGAATCCAGGATTTCGAGATATTCTTCTTCTGTCAATAAATCAAGATAGCTGGAACCATTAGCGGCTGCCACCCCAGGTTGTATCACAACAAATCGTTCATAGTAAATGATCGATTCAAGTTTTTTAGATGAAAGACCTAAAAGATATCCGATCTTATTGGGCAAGCTTTTGAAGAACCAGATATGAACCACAGGAACAACCAATTTTATATGTCCCATGCGTTCACGTCTCACTTTTTTCTCTGTTACTTCAACACCACAACGGTCACAAACAATTCCTCGGTAGCGAATCCGTTTGTATTTTCCACAATAACATTCATAATCTTTAACAGGACCAAATATTCTTTCGCAAAACAAACCATCTCTTTCCGGTTTATAGGAACGGTAATTGATGGTCTCAGGTTTCAGAACTTCGCCAAATGAGCGCTCCAGAATTTCATCCGGCGAACTCAGGCTAATGGTAATCTTGTCAAATTCCTGATCCTGTTTTATGGTTTTATTTTTATAGTTCATAGATGACTTACTTATTGCGGTTATTCAAATTTAATATCAAGGCAAAGGCCTCTTAACTCATGAATCAATACATTAAATGATTCGGGAATATTTGGTTCAGGTAAATTATCACCTTTCACAATGGCTTCATAAGCTTTGGCCCTACCAATAATATCATCTGATTTAATGGTAAGTAATTCCCTCAAAATATTGGATGCACCAAATGCTTCCAATGCCCAAACCTCCATTTCTCCAAATCGCTGACCCCCGAACTGTGCTTTACCTCCCAGAGGTTGCTGAGTAATCAGTGAATAAGGTCCAATGGATCTCGCATGCATTTTATCATCAACCATGTGCGACAATTTTAACATGTAGATCACACCGACAGTGGCTTGTTGGTGAAATCGGTCACCTGTCTCTCCATCTATCAAAAACGCTTGTCCGTATTGAGGTAATTCTGCAATATTGATTTGCGACTCAATGTCATGAATTGTTGCACCGTCAAAAATTGGAGTAGCGTAGTGGATTCCAAGTTTCTTACCTGCCCATCCCAGTACGGTTTCAAAAATCTGTCCCAGGTTCATACGCGAAGGTACGCCCAGTGGATTTAACACGATATCGACTGGCGTTCCATCATCAAGGAAAGGCATATCTTCAACGCGAACAATACGTGAAACAATACCCTTGTTACCGTGACGACCTGCCAATTTATCCCCAACTTTTAATTTACGTTTCTTAGCGATATAAACTTTTGCCAATTTCAACACCCCAGCAGGTAGTTCATCTCCAATGCTGATGTTGAATTTTTCACGTTTATACTTTCCAACTTCCTCGTTAACTTTAATGTTATAGTTGTGCAGTAAACGGGTGATCAGTTCATTTTTATCAGTCTCTTTGGTCCAGTTGAAATAATCAACTTTGGTAAAATCAATTTTTTTCAATAAAGCATTAGTGTACTTGCTTCCCTTAGGAATCAACTCTTCTCCATAGATGCTTTTCACCCCAGAGGATATCTGATCCTTAACTATTTTCAATAGTTTGTCAATCAGAATAGTTTTCAATTCATTGAGTACTACTTCATGTTTGTCATCGAGTCTCGTCAACAAATCTTTCTCTTGTACTTTCTGGAATTTGTCTTTTTTCGCGCGTGCATACAACTGTTTGTCAATGACCACACCTTCAACTGAAGGTGGTACTTTCAGTGATGCATCTTTTACATCTCCTGCTTTATCACCAAAAATTGCACGTAGCAATTTTTCTTCAGGAGTTGGGTCGGTTTCACCTTTTGGAGTAATTTTTCCAATTAAAATATCACCTTCCTCTACATTTGCTCCAATCCGAATGATACCGTTTTCATCCAAATCTTTTGTTGCTTCCTCACTAACATTGGGAATATCATTGGTCAATTCTTCTTCTCCCAATTTAGTATCCCTTACCTCAAGTTCAAAGCTTTCAATATGGATAGAGGTAAAAATATCTTCCTGAATTACCCGCTCAGAAATCACAATAGCATCTTCGAAGTTGTATCCCTTCCAGGGCATAAAAGCTACCTGGAGATTTTGTCCAAGTGCCAATTCACCATTCTCTGTTGCATATCCATCCGATAAGATGGTCCCTTGTGTAACCCGCTCTCCTTTCTTCACCAATGGTTTTAAGTTGATGCACGTTGCTTGATTGGTTCTTGCAAATTTCGTAAGATGGTAATCCTTAAAACTGTCTTCAAACGAAATCAAGTTATCTTCTTCATTCCGATCGTATTTGATCACAATCTTATTGGCATCCGCATATTCTACAATTCCATCACCTTCAGCAGTAATCAACATACGTGAATCGTGTGCCACTTTAGCTTCCAAACCTGTACCTACGATTGGAGCATGTGGTCTCACCAACGGCACAGCTTGACGCTGCATGTTGGATCCCATCAATGCCCGGTTTGCATCATCATTTTCAAGAAATGGAATCAAAGATGCCGAAACACCAACAATCTGGTTAGGTGCAACGTCCATAAAATGAAGTTCTTCCTTATCTAAAACAGGAAATTCTCCATGCTCCCTTCCTTTAACTTTCGCTATTTGAAATTCACCTTTCTTATCCACAGGAACGTTGGCTTGCGCGATACGGGCATAATCTTCCTCTTCAGCAGAAAGGTATTGAATACCATTTTTTACACTGACCTTACCAGAATCGATTTTCCAATAGGGTGTTTCAAGAAAGCCCATGCTATTAATTTTAGCATGAACACAAAGGGTTGAAATCAAACCAATGTTTGGACCTTCAGGCGTTTCAATTGTACATAATCGACCATAATGGGAGTAATGCACGTCCCTGACTTCAAATCCGGCACGTTCTCTGGATAAACCCCCGGGACCAAGAGCCGAAATCCTCCTTTTGTGTGTGATTTCAGACAAAGGATTGGTCTGATCCAAGAATTGAGAAAGCTGACTGGTTCCAAAGAATGAATTGATAACTGAAGAAAGCGTCCTGGCATTGATCAAGTCAATGGGGGTGAACACTTCATTGTCCCGTACATTCATTCTTTCCCGAATGGTTCTGGCCATTCTCGCAAGACCTACACCGAACTGAGCATACAGTTGCTCTCCTACCGTACGAACCCTACGGTTGCTCAAGTGATCAATATCATCCAACTCTGCTTTCTGATTGATCAAAGAGATTAAATATTTAACGATTTCTGTAATGTCCTCTTTGGTCAATACCAGCGTTTCGTCTGAGGTATTGAGGTTAAGTTTTTTATTAATCTTATACCTTCCAACATCCCCGAGATTATATCTTTTATCCGAAAAGAAAAGTTTGTCGATAATTCCACGAGCAGTATCATCATCGGGTGGGTCAGAACCGCGTAACTGACGATAAATGTGTATAACGGCCTCCATTTCCGAGCTTGATGGATCCTTTTGGAGGGTATTATAAATAATCGAATAATCTTCCGTAATATCTTCACGTTGAAGGATGACGGTATCCACATTCGCTTCAGCAATGTGCTTGATATTGTCCTCATCCAATATGGTATCCCTTTCAAGAATGATTTCATTTCTTTCTACGGTTACCAATTCACCAGTGTCCTCATCAACAAAGTCTTCAGTCCAACGTCTCAAAACACGAGCAGCCAATTTTCTGCCGATGGCTTTTTTCAAATCCTTTTGAGTTGATTTTATTTCCTCTGAAAGATTAAACAAATTTAGAATATCTTTATCAGAGGTATATCCGATGGCCCTCAGGAGCGTTGTTACTGGAAATTTTTTCTTTCGGTCAATGTAGGCGTACATGACCAGATTGATATCGGTAGCAAATTCCATCCAGGCTCCTTTGAATGGAATGACTCTGGCAGAAAATATTTTGGTACCGTTAGGGTGAAATGTCTGACTATAAAATACACCTGGCGATCTGTGCAATTGTGAAACCACTACACGTTCAGCACCATTGATAACAAACGTACCTTTAGGGGTCATATAAGGAATGTTTCCAAGGAATACATCCTGTTCGATGGTCTTAAAGTCTACGTGCTCTTCATCATTACAAGAAAGCCTCAATCTTGCTTTTAATGGTACTGAGAAAGTCAGACCACGTTGAACACATTCTTCAATAGAATATCTGGGTGGATCTACATAGTAGTCCAAAAATTCAAGAACAAAAATGTTTCTTGCATCGGAGATCGGAAAGTTCTCTTTAAATACTTTAAAAAGACCTTCATTTATTCTTTTGTCTGGAGTTGTTTCCAATTGGAAAAACTCTTTAAAAGATTTGATTTGTATTTCGAGAAAATCCGGATATGGAACTTGCAAAGCAGCCCTTCCGAAATTATGGCGAGTTCTCAATTGTGATTTGGTTTCTATAGAAGCCATGTGGTTATTTTTTAAAAAGTCCAGAACTTGTCCGAAATTAAAAAGTATATGGCCAGGTTCATATTTAGAACATGAACCAGGCCATATTTTTATGTAAACCTTTTATCGTTCAAAGGTATACGAGCGTCTATCTTATAATTACTTCACTTCTATTTCAGCACCTGCAGCAGTCAAAGTGTCTTTCAAAGAATTTGCTTCTTCTTTTGATACACCTTGCTTTAAAACAGAAGGAGCTCCATCTACAAGATCTTTTGCTTCTTTAAGTCCGAGGTTCAATAAATTTTTAACCTCTTTAATAACATTCAACTTGTTTGCGCCTCCTGAATTTAAAACGACATCAAATTCTGTTTTCTCTGCGGCAGCAGGAGCAGCGCCCCCACCTGCAGGTCCAGCAGCAATCGCAACAGCAGCCGCAGCGGGCTCAATGCCGTATTTATCTTTCAAAACAGCGGCTAATTCTGTTACTTCCTTGATGGTAAGGTTTACCAGTTGATCTGCTAATGTATTTACATCTACCATGATTCAAAATTTTTTCAATTGTTAATAAAATATATGCGTTAATTACTTGGAAGCCAAATCTATTCATTTCGTCAAGCACTTGCCTTTTCCTCAAGTGCTTTGACTATACCAGCGATCTTTTGTCCGCCACTGGTGAGTGCGCCAATTAAATTGGTTGCTGGCGACTTTAATAACATGATGATATCTCCTACCAATTCATCTTTGGATTTCAGAGCAACCAATACATCTAACTGGTCATCTCCGCTAAAGATTGCCCGGTCAATGTAAGCTGCTTTGACCAAAGGTCTGCTAGCCGTTTCACGGAATGCCTTGATCAGTCTAGCTGGTGCAGATGGATTGTCTGTAAACATGATTGAAGAAGGACCTTCAAAAGCATTGTAGAGCGGTGAATAACCGTCATCTTCCAAACTTTTCAAAGCTTTTACTGCAAGCGTATTTTTAACTACTTTCATTTCTATACCTTGCTCAAAACATTTTCTCCTCAAATTGTTAACTTGTTCTACGGTAAGTGTAGAAGCATCTGTTACATAAAAGAACTGGGCTTTAGAAAACCGCTCCTTTAATTCTTGAATGGCGGTCGTTTTATCTTGCTTATTCATGATTGTAAAAATTTAAAGGTTTCATTAATTGGCAACTCGTGTATCCAGTTTGATACCCGGACTCATGGTAGAAGCCAGTGAAATGGATTTAAAATAAGCACCCTTTGCCGAAGATGGTTTTAACTTATTGATTGCGTGAATCAATTCAAGTCCATTCTCTTTAAGTTTTTGTGCTGAAAATGATACCCGTCCGATGGAAGCATGGATGATACCATACTTGTCTACGCGAAAGGCAATTTTTCCCCCTTTCACGTCATTGATTGCCCCAGCAAGGTCCATGGTAACGGTTCCGGTTTTAGGGTTAGGCATTAAACCTCTTGGCCCTAAAATCTTACCTACTTTACCCAACTGTGCCATGACGGTGGGCATTGCAATGATGATATCAATGTCTGCCCATCCACCTGCGATTTTTTGAATGTATTCGTCGAGTCCAACGTGATCTGCCCCGGCGGCTTTAGCTTCGTTTTCTTTATCCGGTGTGCAAAGTACAAGTACTCTCTTCGTTTTTCCCGTACCGTTGGGAAGGGTTACGGTACCCCGGATAGCCTGATCGGGTTTTCTTGGATCTACCCCCAGGCGAATGTGCAAATCAACAGAAGCGTCGAATTTAGTGGTGTTGACTTCTTTGATCAAGCTACAAGCTTCATCCAAATTATAGAGTTTCTTTGGATCAACCTTGTCATGAATCGCTTTTCTTTTTTTTGTTAGTTCTGCCATAATTAATATTTAAGGTTTTTGCGTTGCGTTTTAAGGCGCAACTCCCTTGTTAAACAATATTACTTTCCCCAGGGTGCATCCCCGGTTACTGTAAGTCCCATACTTCGAGCGGTACCTGCAACCATTTTCATCGCAGATTCAAGTGTAAATGCGTTTAAATCTGGCATTTTATCTTTTGCTATGGTTTCAACCTGAGCCCAGCTTACGGATCCGACTTTTTTCCGATTGGGTTCAGGTGATCCGCTTTTGATTTTAGCTGCCTCAATCAACTGAACGGCAGCAGGTGGTGTTTTTACCACAAAATCAAATGACTTATCCTTGAACAAAGTAATCAGGACAGGCAATAACTTACCTGGTTGATCCTGAGTCTTCGCATTAAATCGCTTGCAGAATTCCATGATATTTACACCTTTGGAACCTAAAGCTGGACCAACCGGTGGTGCAGGATTAGCCTGACCTCCTTTAACCTGTAATTTTATATAACCTTCTATCTCCTTTGCCATAACGATTGATATTAATTTGTTTTTTCAACTTGCATAAAATTCAATTCGACTTCGGTTCCCCGGCCAAATATTTTTACGATAACCTTTAATTTTTTCTTTTCTTCATTTACTTCCTTAATATCCCCCACGAATTCATTGAATGGGCCGTCAATAATTTTGACGGTTTCACCAACAATAAACGGCTCAATCATGGTTTCTCCCACTTGTTGAGACTCATCCACTTTACCCAGCATCCGGTTAGCTTCCGTTTGTGTCATGGGAATTGGATTGTTTTTACCCAAAAAATGGATAATATCTGGCATATTGGCGATATGTTGAACAATCTCACCGCTCAGTTTTGAAGGTAGGGCTTCAACCAACAAATACCCTGGTAAAATGTTGCGCTCCAAGATCACTTTTTTGCCGTTTCTGATCTTATATACTTTTTCCGATGGCACTATTACCTGTGTAATAAATTCCGCCCAGCCGGAACGATTAACTTCCATTTCAAGACGTTCCCGGATTTTCTTTTCTTTACCCGAGATCACTCTTAATGAATACCACCTTTTTTCTTCACTCATGGCGGCGGTTATAAACTATAAACAAAGCTCAAAACCTGATTGACAATGAAATCCATTCCAAAGATCATCAGACTGAGGAGCAAGGCCGAAAAAACGACCACTTGAGCACTATCGATAAGATTTTCACGCGTAGGCCATGTAACCTTTTCGATCAACTCATGGTAACTTTCTTTTAAATATAATACGAACTTATCCATTATTTTACTCCTTTGCACGGGCAGAAGGACTTGAACCCTCAGCCTACGGTTTTGGAGACCGTCGCTCTGCCAGTTGAGCTATGCCCGTTTGTTACATAGGATCAGACCTGTTAAGGCCTGATCCTACATGAACATTAATTATCTTATTTAATCCATAATTTCTGTAACCTGCCCTGCACCGACGGTTCTACCACCCTCGCGGATAGCGAAACGCAGACCTTTCTCCATTGCAATGGGGTTAATCAAGGTGACGTCAAGTGAAATATTATCACCTGGCATTACCATCTCAACACCTTCTGGAAGCAGACATTCACCGGTTACGTCAGTCGTTCTGAAATAAAACTGAGGTCTGTATCCTTTAAAGAACGGAGTATGGCGTCCTCCTTCATCTTTTGATAATACGTAAACTTCACATTTAAATTTCATATGTGGTTTAACCGAACCTGGTGCACAGATAACCATTCCTCTGCGGATATCATCTTTTTCAATACCGCGTAACAATAACCCTGCATTGTCACCCGCTTCTCCACGATCCAATAGTTTTCGGAACATCTCAACTCCGGTAATGGTAGATGTTAAGGCTTTTGTACCAGGAGCCATCATACCGATGATTTCAACACCTTCTCCAACCTTAATCACCCCTCTTTCTATCCTTCCGGTTGCTACTGTACCACGACCCGTGATCGAGAATACGTCTTCAACGGGCATCAAGAATGGCTGATCTACCAAACGCACTGGTTCTGGAATATCTTTATCCACTGCATCCATCAATTCCATGATAGCCGCTTTTCCACCCTCTTCTCCTTCAAGCGCTTTTAACGCCGACCCTTTAATAACGGAAGCATTATCTCCATCAAATTGATATTTGCTCAATAATTCTCTAACCTCCATTTCGACCAAATCCAACATTTCTGGATCGTCAACCAGGTCAACTTTATTCATGAACACGACAATTTTAGGAACACCAACCTGTCTTGCCAACAAAATGTGCTCACGGGTTTGTGGCATAGGTCCATCTGTGGCAGCAACCACTAAAATAGCACCGTCCATTTGAGCTGCACCCGTTACCATGTTTTTCACATAGTCAGCGTGGCCTGGACAGTCAACGTGGGCATAATGCCGGTTCACTGTCTCATATTCAACGTGAGCTGTGTTGATGGTAATACCCCTTTCTTTTTCTTCAGGAGCGTTGTCGATAGAATCGTAATCTTTCTTTTGAGCAAGACCTTTTTCTGCCAATACCATGGTAATTGCAGAAGTTAAAGTCGTTTTACCGTGGTCAACGTGCCCAATGGTACCGATGTTGACGTGCGGTTTCGACCGATTAAATGTTTCCTTTGCCATTTTGACTGTTTTTACTGTATGTTAAATAAGATAAAATATACTAGAGCCAATGAAGGGAATTGAACCCTTGACCCCTTCCTTACCATGGAAGTGCTCTACCCCTGAGCTACATTGGCTGGAAAAGAAGGCGTTGTCAAATCTATTCCCTCCTTAAAAAAACTTCACTTCTGAAGTTTTCATTGAGCGGGAGACGAGGCTCGAACCCGCGACCCTTAGCTTGGAAGGCTAATGCTCTACCAACTGAGCTACTCCCGCATTGGAATCCCGATGAATTTTCTCCTGGTCTTTACCTGAAATACTATCGTTCGGGGTATTCTATTCAAGATAATTTTCACATCCATTAAAAACGTATGAACCTGAAAACTACTAGACTCTATTCATTCTTCTTTGGTCAGATTAATCTTAGATGTTCAATCTCACGCAAAGCTTTGTTTTCTTATTTATCAGACACTTTTACAAAACCACTCATACAGCCAAACCTTCGTAGTCAATATGCTCTTTTTTGTTCCAACTAAGTTTTGGTGGGGGTGATTGGATTCGAACCCATTCAGTCAAAGACACCAGATTTACAGTCTGGCCCGGCTCTCCCACTCCGGCGCACCCCCTTCAAATTCCTGAGCCAGTGGACGGACTCGAACCCCCGACCAGCTGATTACAAGTCAGCTGCTCTACCAACTGAGCTACACTGGCTTCTACTTTCGTCAGGGCATACGATTATACCCTCCAAAAAAGAGACTGCAAAGATATAACTATTTGATAGAAAGCCTCAAAAAAAAATCCAAGTAATTGTTAATCCCCACTCTTGATCCTATCTTGTTGATTTGCAACCAATAAGATAAATTTAAGGGCAACTTCCAGTCATTGATGTTTAGCTTGGATTTTCTCTTTGTATCTGGTCCACTGGGATTTTAAGGTGTCCAAAGCATCCCGGGTGGCTTCTTCGAAGGATTTTTTTGAGCTCTTGGCGATCAAGGGGTGTCCCGGTAATTGAATGATCATTTCCACTATTTTATCTTGTACCTGACCATTTTTCTCCAATTTCAATACGACATTGGCTTCTGCGGCTGTCGTTCCCATGGTTTTCCCAAATTTTGCCAGACGTTCTTCAATGAATTGAATTAATTTGGAATCTGCATCAAAGTGCACGGACTGAATACGTGTCATCATCTCTTAATTTTAAAGTTTAACAATATTCATTCAAACCAGCCTCTTTCACTCCGCTTTCGGGTGACTTTTTCTGTAGGCCTGCTTCAATTGCTCTATGGTGTTGTGCATGTAGATTTGTGTAGCAGATAGATTGGCATGTCCCAATAAACTCTTAATGGCATTGATGTCCGCTCCGAAATCTGCTAAATGTGTAGCAAATGAATGTCTCAGCACGTGCGGACTTTTTTGAGTGATACTGGTTCTCGAATTAAGCCAATTTCTGACCATCAAATACACTGCTTTTGGATACATGGGCTTTCCATTTTCCATAATAAAAAATGGCAATCCCGTATGTACCGGAAGATTATTCCTATACAATTTATAACGCAATAACAATTGCTTTAGTTCGCTACCAAAAGGAAGAATGCGTTGTTTATTTCCTTTCCCAACAACCTTTACTTGCATTAAAGAATAATCTATGCTTCCTTCTTCCAGATTGATTAATTCCGAACGACGTAAACCCAATTCATAGAGGCACCGAAGTATGGTGTACTGTAAGACGTCATTGTATGCTGAGTTTTCCGGTTGGGGGTCCCTCAATTCACTCAATTCCTGACTTCTTAACACCTGAGGTAATCGTTTCTTAACCTTTGGACTGACAACTTTAGAAACAGGATTCAATTTCAAACCGTGACGAAGTTTCAGGTATTTATAATATCCATTCAAACTGGAAATTTTCCTACGTAGCGATCTTGGATCTTGACCTTCTGAGTTCAAATGTGCGATCCACGAGCGAATGTGTTTGTGCTGGGCTTCAACAAGGCTTTTCCCCAAATCCATTTGCTTTAAATGTTGATCAAATTGCATCAAATCATGCAAATAAGCTTCACAGGTGTGTGGAGAATATCTCTTTTCAGATTCTAGAAAAGTCCGGTAGGCTTGCAGCGACATGATGTCCTTCATTCAGATAAAGGACAAATATACTGTACTTTAAATATTACTAAAAAGTATTATGCGTTTCGGCTTATGTACTCCTGACGGTATACTGCCTTTAAAATATCAGATCTTCTTTCTACAGATGGCTTTGTAAAGTGTTTGCGCTTGCGTAACTGGCGCAACGTTTGCGATTGCTCAAATTTTTTCTTGTACTTTTTGAGCGCACGGTCGATGGATTCCATCTCTTTTACATCAATAATAAGCATGTCAAATGTTAATTTGGACGGCAAAGGTAAAAGAATTCATCCATTTATACAAAAAAAATAGGCGGGGTTATTTCCCCGCCTATTGGCATCAATAAATGACAATGCTTTTATTGCTTTTCAAACGTTCTTACGGCTAAGCCCCACTGGCACAATGCAGCCCCTGTATGAGCTGAATTTGGCGTAGCAGCAGGAAATTCAAATACTTTCCACTTAAGCGTAAATGGACTCGTAGCGGCTATTTCCGGTGGATAACTGGCTGAATATTCCTTGCTGGTCAGGTTTGTGGGTGCTGCCGGAGCCACCAATTGCAAACCTCCACCACAAGGATTTCCCTGATTAGGGAAGGACAAACTGTCAGCTCCACTTACATTGGAATAATTATATAGAAGATATGGAAATGCAGGTACTCCGGCACCTCCTGGATTATCAATTACATAAACTCCATTAAACACCTTCTTGATTTCAATAAGATAACCATTTGAGGTTCTCTTATAAGTACCCTCTAAAGCGGTAGGGCCAGGATTAGGAATCATACCCGCAATCACCACATTGGTGCCAACCACAGCCTTGTAGGCAGCATTGTTGTACTTCTGGAAATTGATGCTATAACCGCCGATGTCAACCGTATCCGGCCAGGAAACCACATCAGATTTTTTTACCTGCACTGAATCAGATCCTGTTTTTCCGCCATAACCTCCTGGAAATCCAACCACTGAATCAACTGCAATAGCGACTACATCGGGAATGTCATTGTAAACATTGGTAGCGCCAAAACCATATACATACGCTGGATTAACAAATACCTCTGCAATAAAAGGTAATGCAGTCGGCTTGGGCACAGAGGCGATTTCCTCCGATTCATCACAGGAACTGATGACAAACGAAGCGACAAACAGATATAGAATAAATTTAATGTTCATTGTTTTCATAAATATTGGTTTTTATTTATCCCAAAATACTTTTGAAGTGATTGAATGCTGACCCGGAAAACTCTTATTCAAGCTTTCTTCAGATTCAGGATAAGGTAAAATAGATGGAAATGTATTGCCTCCTAAACCATTCTTTGTAGGAGTAATAAAAATCCCTCCCTGAGAGCTAAAAATTGGACTGCCAGAATTATCAAAACGCCGGGTCTCAATCCATGATTCAACCGATTGAAGTCCGGTCATACAAACCCATTTTTGAAGGGCAATGGATTTAATGGCATTTGCCTGGTCCAAAGCACCTTTACCTGCTAAGTATGTATCTGCATCCAAAGCTGGAACTCCAAGGTAGGAAAAATTCTCTTTTACCCCAGCATCATATAAGGCTTTGGCATCTCCAGAAATCCAAGCTCTTGATACCGCTTCGGCCAATAACAAATTCACCTCCCAAGCAGACATCAAAATAACTGGAGCAGTAGGGCTAAATATAATACCACCATCAGCCAATTTGGCCCCATGTGGCTTTGAAAAATCAGCTGTGGGTGGCTGGTTTTCAATATCGCCGTATTTTAAACCGACATGTAAACCATTGCCTGCTTTGTTGTAGAAATAATCAATCCGGGGATCTTGTGTTCCGGCAAGGTAATCAATGCTGGTTGTCGTTGCCACCAGGTAATTGCCAAGGGCTGAACTTTTAGCTTCAGTCCAAAATGGATTATTAGCAGTGGAACCTCCGGGGAAAGCAACGGCTGCCATTTCTGAATTGGTCAAAATGAATTGATCATTGCCGCTGAAAAAAGTTGCCAATTTGTCTTTTCCAGAGTCACCTTGACGAATGTAGGTTTTTAATAACAAAGAGTTGGCAAATTTTATCCATTTGGCCATGTCACCACCATAAATTAAATCGTCAGCACCAGGATGCTTACTGTGGGTATCGCCCAACAATGGAATGGCTTCTTTTAGCAACTTTTCAATTTCGGGATAAACTACGCTTGCAGCATCGTCATATTTTGGTGCGAAAACTGAGCCATCGTTAATATCGCCCCTCAATGCTTCCAATACCGGAATGTTTCCAAATAAGTCAGCACATACTCCAAAATTATAAGCCATAATGACTTTAGCAATTCCAATGTAGTTAGACTCTTTTGAATTATCGAGAATGAACTTCAGGTTGCTCATCCCACGGTACATATTATTGAACAACTGATTGCACTCTGAAGAGGACAATAAGTGTTGATCTTGTTCACCAAGCGAAACCCCTGGACCTCCGGTCCAATATTGTGCCCAACGCTGGGTGGTATAAGTGATACGATCTCCCATGGCCACGCTCACATAAAGTTGAGCTGAAGACAACTGAAGGTCATCTCTGGAAGAAGTTGATTGATTGGGATCTGAATTGATATCCAGGTAGTCATCGCAGGATGTCAAAGACGCAGCCACCACAAACATCAAAAACAGATATTTTATTAATTTATTTTTCATAATCTTCAAATTTTAAGCGAATTAAAATGTAAACTTCAGTTCGGCGCCAAAACTTCTTGCACTTGGAGTGGTAGTTGTTTCAATTCCAACTGCATCAGAAGATGCACCCACGCCACCGACTTCAGGATCAGCAAATTTGTTTTCTTCAGCCACCCAATATTTCAGGTTCTTAGCAAAAATTCCAACGCTGATATTGGAGAAACCTGCACCCTCATATAGCCTTTTAGGAAGAGCATAACTCAAGGAAATCTCCCTTAACTTCAAGAATGAAGCATCCAACAAATATGCACCTGCGGGTAAACCTCTGTAATATGCATAAACGGTAGTTTCAGTAGTGTTGGTTTTATAAGCACCACCCTCTTCAACTACACTGTTTGGCACTACAAAGTTTTCGCGATTGTTCAATAAAGTGGTAATAGCGGTTCCGTTGAATTCGGTACTGATCTTTGTTCCTGAATAAAACAATCCACCTTCCTTGCCATCAAACAACACATTGAATGTAAAATTCTTAAAACGGAAATTGCTACCAAAGCTGTAAAGAAAATCAGGTTGATATGAACCCAAGTAAGACAATTCAGGACTGCGCAATGGATTTCCAACTCCATCCACTACAATGTGTCCTTGATCATCGTATACATATCCAGTACCCTTGAAAGTACCGAAAGGTTGCCCTTCGGCTGCAACAAGGTTTAATGAACCATGGCCGGCAAAGTGAACCAAGCTGGTGTAAATATTTAATTCATCATTGTCTGAGTCGTTCTCCAAAATGGTTTTAACGATGTTTTTGTTTTTGGAATAAGTACCATACACATTCCAATCAAAATTATCACTGCGCACAGCATTTACGCGAACGGCCAATTCATGTCCCTTGTTTTCCATTCTACCAATGTTTTGAGGAATAATGGCAAAACCAGAAGACCAAGGAATATTCACATCCACAATTTGGTTTTTAGAATCAATAATGTAGTAAGTATACTCAATCGTCAATCGATCGTTTAACAATCCCATATCAACTCCAAATTCAGTTGTCAAAGACAACTCAGGTTTAAGGTCTGGATTTCCGATACGGTTCAGCCTTTGCGCACCAGGTACTTCATTGAATGGGAATAAAATTCTGAAATCTTCTCCCCAATCCAAAACGGTTGGATTCAATGAATAGTAACTTTCCAAACGGTACAAAGGAGCATCTTTACCCGCAGTACCTACGCTACCTCTAAATTTCAAATATGAAAATGGACCTAAGTTCCAATCATTGCGGTTGGTGGGTACAAATGATAAACCACCGGCCTGATAAAAGAAATCTCTTTTTCCATCAGGGAGCGTAGAGGAATAATCCTGACGTGCAGAATATTCAGCAAATAAATAATCCTTATACCCTAAAGAAGAGTTAAATAAGAATCCATATAAACGATATTGGGTGGTTGTATTGAATGACTTTGGTGTTTCTACCGAGTTGGTCAAATCATAAAATCCAGGGATAACCAATCCACCAATGGTAGATCCTGCAACTGTGCGTAGATTTTCTTCGATAGAATTAAATCCAAGGACTGCTCCCAATTTGAAATCTGAACCCAATTTGCGGTTGTATTGCAATTGCAGGTCATAAATTAAATTGGTGGTTCTTCCAGCGGATTCTTTATAATAACCAAGACTGAATGCTTCTCTAGGACTGTTGAAGTCACTCAATTCTCCATCTGAGTATGATAAAGTTCTTTCATACGCGAACTTTGGACCATTTTCAGTCACAGTACTGATGAAAAAGTTGGTGCTTACTTTACCTTTTACATTCAGGTGATCGGTCAATGCATAATTCATTTCCAAACTTGATACTACGTTGTCTACAGAGTTGCGCAATACCTGATTGTCGAGAATGTAATAAGGGTTGATGGAATATTGTCCATAAAATCCTTTAAAATCATGGTATGGAGAATTGTAATCTCTTAGTTCAAAAAATGGAATGTTAGGAGGTGTTTGCAAAGCAAATGAATATGCAGGAGTTCCAGAAGAATATCCAAACGGATAACCTCCTTCTGTGGCTCCACGTTGACTCAATTTTGAATAGTTAAATGAAAAATCAGTTCTCAGTTTTTTAGTAAACTGAGCTCCAACATTGAGCAACAAATTGTTCTTGTGTAAATTGGTATGAGGAACGATACCATTGTTATTGAAGTTGGTAAAAGAAACCAGGTAAGTGTATTTATCAGAACCACCTTTGATGGATATGTTATTGCGGTTGGTTTCACCAATATCAAAGAAATTCTGGATATTGTCTTCTACAGCACTATAAGGTCTGGAAAGCTGTTCAATTTTGCCATTGCTTAATGGAATGAGATCACCGTGGTCATCTGCTGCAGCACCTGTCCAGGGCAGAATCCTTCCATCCAATTCAGCTCCCCAGGCAAAGTTCTCTCCCATAAAAATGTCGATTCCACCTCCACAGCCTCCACAACTCTTATAACCAGATCCAAAGCGTTGCTGTTGTTGGAATAACAGATATGCTTTCTCTCTGCTAAAAGAAGTGCTAAAGGAAATTTCCGGTTTTGCGGATTGTCTTCCTTTTTTGGTCGTCACAAGGATAACCCCAGAGCCTCCTCTGGAACCATACAAAGTAGTAGCCGCTGGGCCTTTAAGAACGGTTACTGCTTCAATGTCATCAGGATTGATGTCATTGGCCCGGTTTCCGAAATCGACGTAGTTATCGCGATCCCCTAATTTACCGGTACCTCCTCCCCCGGAAGCATTGGAGTTGTTTACTGGAACTCCATCCACAACAATCAAGGCATTGTTGCCTTGAGTAAGGGAAGTTTCACCTCTCAGTACGACGCGGGTAGATGCGCCCACAGCACCAGAAGCAGATCCAATTTTAACTCCGGCAACTTTCCCTTGAAGCGCATTGAGAACGCTTTTGTTGGTTACCGTGTTTAATTCTTCGGAATTGACCGATTGGTTAGCATAAACGACGTCACTTTTATTGCGTTTTACGCCCAAAGCACTCACCACGGTCTCCGTAAGAAGGATGCCTTCCTCCAGGGTTACATCAACCATGTTGCTAACGCCCAATGCAACTTCCTGGGTATTGTAACCCGTGTAACTAATGACCAGGGTGCCCACATTTGCAGGAACATTTAAATTATAAGCACCATTTACATCTGTAATGGTACCCGTAGATGTACCCTTGGCAACCACGTTGGCGCCAATGACTGGATTACCGTCCTTGTCAGATACGGTTCCCTTCACAACTCTCTGAGCCTCTGCCAACTGTACTACAGCAAGCAAGGCCAGAAACAGGAATAAAACTTTCTTCATAATCTGGTAAATTTTTATTTACTAAATGTTTTGTTAACCCCCAAAGATAGCATTGAATGGAAATTCCAATGCAATTTGGTTAAATTTTTATTAATAAATATGATGCCAATCTCTCATTTCTCAACTTTCGTAACGGTTTTCAATGGTATTTTTTGAAAGAAATTCACTGGCAACATTTTAGGAAGGGTCATCCGTTATACGAAAATGATCAGCCTTTAAAGTATGGAATTTTGGCATTCTTACCCTGAATCTAGAATTCATTGGAAAGTGCCAACCGGTACATCCCGATGGTATTTTCGATACCATAATGGAGTGCATCGCACACCAATGCATGTCCAATGGAAACTTCCAGCAAATTGAAAACATGCCGATTGTAATAATTAAGATTTTTTAAGTTGAGATCGTGCCCGGCGTTTAATCCCAGATTTAAAGATGCTGCTTTCAAAGCGGTAAATTGATGGGGTTGAACGGCTTTTTGTGGATCCAACTCAAATTCCCGTGCATAATGTCCTGTATAAAGCTCAATCCGATCAGCTCCGAGTTCCTTAACCTTTTCAAGCATTTCTGGTTGGGGATTCATAAAAAGCGAGACTCGGATGCCAGCGGCTTTCAATTCCGGGATGATCTCAGACAACATTGCAGCTTCTTTAAAAACGTCCCAACCTGTATTGGAAGTAAGGACTTCCGGAGGATCTGGAACTAAGGTTACCTGCGCAGGTCTATTCTTCAATACCACTTCCATAAATTTTTCAGAAGGAAAACCCTCAATATTAAATTCGGTCGTTAGGTGCTCTTTGAGTATCGGAATATCATCGTAGCGAATATGCCTTTCATCTGGCCGTGGGTGAACCGTTATGCCTTCTGCCCCAAATCCTTCACAAGCTTGAGCAAATTCCAATAGATTGGGCAAGTTCCCCCCTCTTGCATTTCTGATTAATGCAATTTTGTTGATATTTACGCTCAATCTGGTTGCCATAGTATTGAATTTATGTCCAAAAATAAGCTTGTTCAACTCATCTTTTTCATTGGTTTTATTTTAGGAGGCTTACTGCTCAGTCAGCTCTTCATAATTATTATGTTAGCCCGTCAATATGGTCTTGAGTTCACATTAACAGAAGGTCCACAAAACCTCATTTGGGAAATGAATGCCCATCAACTCCTATTTCAACAAATGATATCTCAGATTTTTGGATTGATACTTCCTGCATTCCTATTTAACCAATTCTTTTTAAAACATCATCAGCAAGATTTTAGTCAAACCTTGTCTCTTGAACATTTGGGAATTTTCATTTTATTTTTCATCAGTTGCATGCCATTGGTAGCAACCTCCGCATATTTAAACCAACTCATCCCTTTTCCGGAATGGGTTTTTGCATCAGAAGAAAGGATCAATGAATTGTTGCAAAAAATGTTGAATTTGTCAGGCGTCAGTGAATTTATATTTGCATTGATCGTGGTTGCGCTCGTTCCTGCTTTGGCAGAAGAATGGGTGTTCCGGGGAATAATGCAAAAACAAATACAGCAACTGACAAAAAATGTATGGGTGGCATTGATTTTGACTTCGGTGTTGTTTTCCTCGGTCCACATGCAATTTCTTGGTTTTTTTCCAAGGTTTATTTTAGGTCTAATATTGGGTTATGTTTTTTTTCTAACCAATAATTTATGGTATCCTATACTGTTGCATTTTATGAACAATGGAGTTCAGGTTGTGATCCTTTTTGTTTCAGATGTGAAGCAGATTGATAAAATCAACACAGAAAACGAACTTCCCAATGTATTTTTAACCGTTATTTCAACCTTTGCCGCAATGGTTATTGCTCATCGCATGTACATTAAAAATAAGAATCAAACTTCACATGGTTAAAAGAAGCATAACCGGACTTTTATTGGGAATCACCATGATTGGGGGTATGTTATGGAGCTTAGAAAGTGGGTTATTGTTATTGTCAATCATATTATTGGGCTCCTCATTCGAATGGTTTAAACATTTGGTCAAGCGGGAAATCATTGCATTACAAGTAATTTTTATTGTATTGACTACCTTACACCTCATGCTCATTTGGGTATACTATCTTAAAATTTTCAATACTCAATCTACAGAACTTAATCTTCTCATATTACTACCCGCCTTGATGATTATGTTATTTATGGCCATTGGTGCCTTAATGATTGATCCTCCTCTTAGAATAGCAACCGAATGGCCATGCGGCATTTTTTACATTCTTGTCCCATGTCTCATCGCTGCTGTTTTCTTGATTTCTGATTTCCAACAGAATCGATTTATTTTATTGGGTCTCATTATCATAAATTGGAGCAATGACAGTTTTGCCTATTTCACAGGGAGGTTGATTGGTAAGACTCCTTTGGCTCCAAGCATTTCACCAAAAAAAACCGTTGAAGGCGCTACAGGCGGTTTGATCGCTGCAGTATTGGCTGGTTTTTCTTTAAACCAGTGGTTATTTGAACAATCTTTTCCAGTGTTTCAAATTACTCTCCTGGGCGTAAGTATTTGGTTTGCTGGGACTATAGGTGATTTGTATGAATCAAAAATCAAACGATTGCTTGGCATAAAAGACAGTGGTGATTTATTGCCGGGCCACGGTGGGTTTTTGGATCGATTTGATAGTTTTTTCTATGTCGTGGTGGTTGGAATTTTTATTCTCTCAATTTAAGTCTAATGCTAAAGTTAATTCACAAAGAAGGACATATTTGGACCATAGGATCATTGGTTATCTTTATTTTTCTATTGGCACTTTGTGCAGGTGTTTATTTCTGGCTGATGTTTATTGTCGGAGGAGTATTACTTTTTCTCATATTTAATTTTTTTCGTAACCCACCAAGACCCATCCCTACTATCGACAATCATCTCGTGTATGCTCCTGCGGATGGTAAGGTAGTGGTTATTGAGGAGGTTGAAGAAACCGAATTTTTCAAGGACAGAAGAAAGATGGTAAGTATTTTTATGAATCCCCTTAATGTCCATGTCAACCGATACCCATTTGGTGGAAAAGTCATCTATACTAAATACCATCCAGGCTTATACTTAGTAGCCTGGCACCCCAAATCTTCCACCGATAATGAACGTAATACTGTCGTGATCGAACGCCAAGATGGGGTAAGGATCATGATGAGACAAATTGCAGGTGCTTTGGCTCGGAGGATTTGCTGTTATTCCAAGCCGGGTCAACCGTGTACACAAGGGGACGACTTTGGCTTCATTAAATTTGGTTCAAGGGTTGATCTTTATTTACCGCTCAATGCAGAAATTAATGTTCAATTGGAGCAACTTGTATTTGGGAATACTCATGTTATTGCACGTATTCCTTAATTCAAACCAATCATAATTACAGGGCAAAATCCAAACTAACGATTGTTATTTCAGTGGTTTCATCTGCGGAAACAAAAGTACTTCCTGGATGGCTTCTTGGCCGGTGATGAGCATGGTCAACCTGTCAATACCTATGCCTAAACCGGAAGTTGGCGGCATTCCATACTCCAGTGATTTTAAAAAATCTTCGTCCATGGCCATAGCTTCCTCATCGCCCCGAGCAGCCAGTTGCATTTGTTCTTCGAAACGTTGACGTTGATCCAATGGATCATTTAATTCAGTATAGGCATTAGCAATTTCCTTTCGATTGACGTACAATTCAAACCGTTCAACCAAACCAGCTTTACTGCGATGTTTTTTGGCCAGAGGTGTCATTTCTATGGGATAATCAGTAATAAATGTTGGTTGAATCAATTGAGGTTCCACCAATTCACTGAATATTTCATCAATCAATTTTCCAATTCCCATGGATGCTTCCAATGCAATCCCTTTCCTTTTGCAAAAATCCCGCAATTCCAACTCTGATTTTCCTTCCACTTCGAAACCACTGTATTCCTTAATGGCATCATACATAGAAATACGTCTAAAAGGTTTTTTGAATGATATGTTTTGGTCACCAACCTCCACTGAAGTGTCTCCACAGACTTGAAATACAACGGTTTCTAGCATGTCTTCTACCATTTCCATCATCCACAAATAATCCTTATAAGCAACGTAAATTTCCATAGAGGTAAATTCAGGATTATGGGTTCGATCCATACCTTCATTGCGAAACATCTTTCCAAATTCGTAAACCCCATCAAACCCTCCTACAATCAACCTTTTAAGGTAAAGCTCGTTGGCTATTCTTAAAAATAATGGAATATCCAAAGCGTTGTGATGCGTTTTAAAAGGTCTTGCTGCAGCACCGCCGTGGATGCTTTGTAAAACGGGTGTTTCTACTTCAAGCCAACCTTTTTGATTAAAATAGTCACGCATGAATTGAATTAATCGGGTCCTCCGAATAAAAATTTCCTTGTTTTGAGGATTCACAATCAAGTCAACATACCGTTGACGGTAACGTTGTTCAGGATCGGTGAAAGCATCATGAATTTGTCCACCAGCATCCGTTTTAACTATTGGCAAAGGATGCAACGATTTGGATAACATTTGAAAAGATGAGGCATGGATAGATATCTCTCCAACTTTAGTACGAAAAACATAACCCGTGACCCCCACAATATCTCCTATATCGGTAAACTTCTTAAATACCAGATCATATAACTTTTTGTCTTCTCCCGGACAAATTTCATCACGTTTAATGTATACTTGTATGCGCCCGGCGTGATCTTGTAATTCGGCAAAACAGGCCTTTCCCATATCCCTTACCATCATTAAACGGCCAGCAACTGACACCGTTTGGAATTGGTCAGGATTTAAATCAAAATTTGACTTGATGTCAGTAGATTTATGTGAAATGGGAAATGCTTCAGGTGGATATGGATTAATACCCAGATCCATAATTTCTTTTAATGCATTGCGACGGATGATCTCTTGTTCAGATAAATGTTGCATAGAACGGGATTAAGGGCCTAAAGATACATACTTCGTCAACTTCAAAGACCAGGCAGGATCCACTCTAACATTTCATTGACTATTGGATCCAGTACGAAACGCTCTGTCTTCAACTCAATGATTTTAACGAATAAAGGATAATTCAAGATGTTTCGCGTTTTCCTTTGAGCGGATTGCAAACTATTTGTAGGCAGAATTTAAATTCACAGTATTTCGTTGCACCTCAGTCGGTTATTGTTTGACGCAGCATCGTCAAGTGTTTGTAAGACATGTTGAGGTTCCCCCACTTGTCATCTCGACAATTTTATCGGGTTCGTACGACATTTGCCATCTGCCAAATGATTCGGTCATCCTGATTTGTTAAATCCTATTGGTTATCAAACAATCATGGTGAATAATACTTTTAACCGAATAAATTCTGGAAAGCGATTCAGTCCCTTCATCAGCGTTTTACTTTTGTAAGCAATCGGAACTTACGGATTAATTCATTAAAGCAATGTATTGAACAAGATCTTAGGATCCTGTATAATATCATAAATCGTCCAATGGCTGCTACCAGGTCACCATGAATGATGGGCTTATTTTGCAAAATTACCTTTAAACAAAGGGTTGATTAAGCCAGGAAAATGGCTTTTCTTTGTGGTCTAAACAAGTCTGAACTTAAATCACTTTATCCATGAAGTTATTCACCATATCAGGATTTTTTTTTGCTCTACTTTCGACACCAACATTCTCCCAAGTAACTGTCGATAGCATATACCACTGCATTAAATCAAACTCTATTTATAGTCAACAAGTGAATTGGGATAAAATCGATAGCATATACCATTCGCAATTAAGCAAAACCAATACATTGGAAGACAGTTTAAATGTGTTTTCTGAAATCTTTAAAATGGTGGGTGATTTCAAGGCCAAATTATTTTATAAAAACCGGGAAATCCTTCCACATTCATTAAACAAGACCGCTGTGATCCCCGATAGTAGTATGAGGGCATTATCACATCAGCAAAAAAATAAAATTTTTCGAACCAAATTATTACAAGACATTGTTTATATCCGTGTTCCTACCCTTGAAGCAAAAGATACAAATGCTGCAAGACAATTGGCACAGGCTTTATATGATTCAACGATCTTGTACACGGCCGACTTGGTAAAATCATACATTATTGATTTAAGACTGAGTACCGGAGGCAACATCATTGCCACACTGGCCGGGCTTAGTCCATTATTGGGTGAAGGATCCGTTGTCAAAGAAATCGATGCTTCAGGCCGAGTGATTAAAAACTGGAACTTACGTCAATGCAATGTATATGAAGACAGCACTCAAAAAAGTCATATTCGTTGCCGTCAAATGGACCCTATCACACACAAACCCGTTGTGGTTTTACTCAGTCCGATCACTTCAGGTGCCGGCAATTTTGCAGCCATTGCTTTTAAAAGAAGGTTAAACACCTATTTTATTGGAGAGGCTACGGACGAGGGGCTGACTGGAATTCAGGAGCAAATCCATTTCTCAAATGAAATCAGTCTTCAACTAACCACTCACGTCATGGCAGACAGGGCCAACACCCTTTTTCCTTCCCGGGTATCTCCGGATAAAAGAGTGTTTCATGGAGACCGATTTGACCAACTCTTATCAGATAAGAAAATCCGTGCTGCAGTCGATTGGTTTTCAAAACGGTAACAGGTAAAATCAAGACCTTCGGAAACAATCATGGTTTGACCACGTTAATTTATAATCAATATCCTCAAAATGCTTTCGATTGTGAGACTTAAACAGTTCGGACTCGTGTTCATGTGTCTGTCTTTGGCTTGCCAACGATCTGGCGACGTTCCAACTACAGAAAAGCCAAAACAAACTCCCATGCAGGTTTCGGCTCAAGTGCTCCAATCAGAAACTCAGGAAAAAGACTTCTATGCAACGGGAAGCCTGGTCGCTGATGATCAAGTCGTGATCAGTTCAGAAATCCCAGGAAAAATAATTGCCTTAAGTCTCACAGAGGGTGGATATGTTGAAAAAGGTCAATGGATTGCAAAGCTAAATGATGCCGAAATGCAAGCGATGCTACGCAAATTGCAAATTCAGGAGGAACTTGCAGAAAAAAAAGAAAGTCGTAAAAAGCAATTATTCACTTCACATGGTCTTTCCGCTGACGAGTACGAAAGTTCTTTAAATGAATGGAACATACTCAAAGCGGAGATCAATATATTAAAAGAGCAAATTGAGAAGACCATTGTGCGTGCCCCATTTAATGGGAGGATTGGTTTTAAACAAACGAGTGTAGGAGCATTTGTGCAACCCGGTAACCCCATTGCCCACTTAGTCAAACTCGATCCCATGCTGGTTGAGTTTTCTATACCTGAAAATCAAACCAGTTCAATTAAACTTGGACAAAAGGTAAGATTGCATATTGAAGCACAAGCTAAAGAAATACAGGCAGAGGTTTTTGCGATCGAACCAATGATAGAGTTAAATTCAAGAAGTTTAAAGGTGAGGGCACGTTTTCCAAATTCAAACCATCAATACAAGCCTGGAGGATTTGCCCGAGTTTACTTTAGTCATGCGACTGAGGATAAATCTATATTGATTCCCAATGAAACGCTGGTACCGATTTTAAAAGGATACAAAGTATTTACATTTTCCCAAGGTGTAGTCAAAGAGGTGCTTGTTCAAACGGGCAACCGGAATGAAAATCATGTGGCGATTCAGTCTGGGCTGAAGCCAGGTGATACCTTGATTACCAGTGGTATTATGCGGCTCAAAGAAGGAATGAAAGTTGAACTCAATTTTCAAAATTCGCATGAGTAATTTTTCTCATATTTTCATCAAAAGGCCAGTCCTTACCATTGTAGTCAATTTGTTGATTGTTCTATTTGGAGCTATTGGGTACAGCTTTTTAGGTATCAGGGAATTCCCTTCCATTGACCCTCCGGTGATTAATGTGAGAACCACTTATGCCGGTGCAAATGCAGATATTGTCGAATCTCAGATCACAGAACCCCTTGAAAAAGCGATCAATGGAATTGCAGGAATCAAAAATATTTCTTCTTCAAGTGCACAAGGAAATAGCAATATCCGCGTAGAGTTTACTTTGGGTTCAGACATGGATGATGCTGCGAATGATGTCCGAGACAAGGTATCACAGGCTGTTCGTTCGTTACCTTCTGACATTGATGGTTTGCCTTCAGTGAGTAAAGCAGATGCCAGTTCTGAGGCCATAGTTTCTATGACAGTTAGCAGTGATTCAAGAAATCATCTTGAATTATCGGACTATGCAGAAAACGTATTAGCTCAACGCCTGATCACAATTCCCGGGGTAAGTACTATTCAAATATGGGGGCAAAAAAGATACTGCATGCGGTTGTGGATGAACCCTGCAAGAATGGCAGCTTTTCAGATAAGTCCACAGGATATCCAACTTGCATTAGAAAGAGAAAATGTTGAACTCCCGTCAGGAAAAATATCTGGCGATAAGACGGAGCTCACCATTCGAGCTTTAGGAAAACTAGTCACTGATGAAGATTTCAACCAACTGATTGTAAAAACTATTGATGGAAGACCGATTCGTTTTTATGAAATCGGTGAAGCACGTCTGGGACCAGAAAACGAAGAATCTATTTTACGGGAATCCAATGTCCCGATGATTGGACTCGCTGTAGTTCCTCAACCTGGTTCCAACTATATAGACATTGCGAATGAATTTTACAAACGGATGGAACAAATCAAGAGAGAGGTTCCAGAAGATTATCATCTCGACATTGCACTTGACAATACCCGGTTTATTAAACAGTCCGTTCAGGAAGTCGGTGAAACCTTAATCATTGCAGTTGCCTTGGTCATTTTGATTATCTTCCTGTTTTTTAGGGACTGGTTAGTCGCCTTCAGGCCATTGATTGATATTCCAGTGTCCTTAATCGGTGCTTTTTTTATTATGTATTTGATGGATTATTCTATCAATGTCCTTACTCTACTGGCTATAGTGCTTGCCACTGGATTGGTCGTGGATGATGGTATTGTTGTGACTGAAAATATTTTCAAAAAAGCCGAAAAAGGCATGTCTCCACTTCAGGCTGCTTTTACAGGGACCCGTGAGATTTTCTTTGCAGTAATAGTCACCTCACTCACCTTAGCTGTAGTTTTTCTCCCGGTTATTTTTATGGAGGGATTCGTCGGCCGTTTATTTCGTGAATTTGGAATTGTACTTGCCGGAGCAGTCTTAATTTCTGCTTTTGTATCGCTTACCTTAACCCCGATGCTCAATGCACATATGATTCGTTCCAATCAGTCACATAGCCGATTTTATGAAATGACTGAACCATTTTACAGATCGTTAGAGCAAACTTACAGGCGTTCGTTAAAGTTTTTTTTGAAATTCAGGTGGTTTGCATTTATTCTCATCTTGATTTGCCTTGCTTCCATACTTTACCTTGGAAAAAAATTGCCATCAGAACTTGCGCCTTTAGAAGATAGAAGTTGGTTAAGGTTAAGTGTTACGGCACCGGAAGGTGTATCCTACGAATATACCGATTTTTTTATGAAAAAGTTATCTCAACTTATTCATGATTCTATTCCAGAAAAACAAGTATTGCTCACTGTCACTGCTCCGGGGTTCACTGGGTCAGGTGCGGTGAATACAGGGTTTGTAAGACTTCGATTAACTCAACCGGAAGAACGGAATCGTTCGCAACAAGAAATTGCCGGGCAACTCACACGGATTACTGGTTCGCTTCAAGAGGCACGAACCTTTGTAATTCAAGAACAAACCATTTCAACAGGTGGAGGAGGACCCAGAGGAGGCCTTCCGGTACAATTTGTGATTCAAGCTCCTAACTTTGATAAATTAAAAGAAGTCTTGCCTAAATTCCTGGGAAAGGCCAATCAAAGTAAAATCTTACAAACTGTAGATGTCGATTTAAAATTCAATAGACCAGAACTTTTAATTGAAATCGATAAAGATA
>WBZV01000106.1_pt1 | contig 57357 bp, 45 predicted proteins | sample 5204221 | NCBI WGS metagenome assembly WBZV01 (sample SAMN12344360, study PRJNA552823) | activated sludge metagenome | biome: Activated sludge suspended growth; feature: Nitrification reactor; material: Wastewater; isolation source: activated sludge from nitrification reactor of wastewater... | reverse complement strand
GTAATGGATGTCGGCGATCTTCCCCATCGTCACCGCGCGCTCGCGCACGGCGCCGAGGCGCTCGTAGACCGGCAGTTCCTCCTCCTGGCGGATGCGCAGCGCCTCGTCCAGCTCGCCGCGCGCGGAAAGGATGTCGGCGATCTGACCCGACGCGATGGCCGCCTCGCGCTCAGCGCCGCGGCGGATATCGACCTCCCGCTTTTCGCGCGCCCATGCCAGCGCCGCGTCGGGCTTGCCGCCGCGCAGCGTGACGTTGCCCAGCATCCACAGCACGTCGGAACGTTCGGCATCGTTGGCGGCATTGGCCAGCGTCGCCTCGCCGAACCGCCGCCAAGCGAGGAACGGGCCATTGTTAATCGCGAACCAGGCGCCGATTTCGACGACGCGCACCCGGTCGGCCGGCGGCACCTGGAGCAGCCAGTCGAGCAGCGCCGCCGTTTCGGCGTGCACCTCGTTCCAGCGGTTCGTCGCTTCAGTGGGCCGCATGGGCAGACGCTCGCAGAACCACTCCGTGATGCGGGCGAGGACCGCCGCGCCGTCGGTCCCCTTCCGGCCCAGCTCGGCCAGCAGCGGGTGCAGGCGGAAGGCGGTGTCGTCCGGGCGGGGCACCCGGTCGAGCAGCGACAGCGCGCAGGCGGCGCGCGCGAGATCGGCGAAAGCATCCGCGTCGAATCCTGCGATCGCGGCACCCAGGCTCTCGCCGAAGCCGGCGGCCGGGCCGTATCCCAGCGCCGCGAAGGCGTCGCGCCACGTCTCGGCCGGATAGCCCTGCCCGTGCGCCGTCCGCTCCAGCGCCGCCAGCGACAGCGCGAACACCGCCTCCAGCCGGGTGCGGCTGCGCTCCTGGAAACTGGGATCGGCCTTGTTGATCGGCGCCAGCGACAGTCCCTGCCGGCGCAGCAATTTCAGGAAACTCTCCGGCGTCTCGCCGCCCTCCAGATGACCGGCGGCCAGATGCAGGGCCAGCGGCAGGCCGCCGAGTGCCGCGATGATCGGCTTCAGCGCCTCGGCATCGGGGGCGGCGGCCCCCAGCTCCTGGCGGAGCTGCTCGCTCGCCTCGGCTTCGTCGAACGCGGTCAGTGGGGCCGCACCCCAGCCGGTGCCGGCGGCGAGCGTGGTCAGCCGCGCGCTCAGCACCAGCGCGCAACCGGGCAGCCGCCGCACCAACGCGCCCGTGACCGTCGCGGCCTCGTCGGTATCCACGTTCTCCACGTGGATCAGCGCCAGCGGCGCGGTCAGCGCGGCCGCGATCGCCGCGTCCTCGGCCGCCGCCGGCAGCTTCAGCCGGTCGGCGAGCGCCGCCAGCAACTCCGACGCCGTGCCGGGCTTTTCGGCGTCCAGAGCCAGCCGGTGGTATCCGCCGGGAAAGCGGGCGCGGTTCTCCAGGAAGAAACGATCGATTAGATAGGACTTGCCGACGCCGGCCATGCCCATCACCGCCACACGTCGGCGCTTCCCCGGATCCTCCGGCAGCAGGCAGTCGGTCAGCACCCGGAGCTGTGCCGCGCGGCCGACGAACACCTCGCCCGCGCGCGGATGCGGCACCCCGTCGCCGGATGGCCTTGCCGGGGTCACGGCCGCGACAGGCGCCACTGCCTCCACCGCGGGGCCGGACCGGCTCTCTTTCGGCGGCATTGACCGGATCTTGCCGAGAACCGGCTTTCTCACCTTCGGCTGGTCGGTGAGCTGGCGATACAGACCGTCATAGCCGCCGGGCCTGTCGAGCTCCCATCGCGTCGCCCCCTTCACCGGCGTCGGGATGTGATCGGGCGAGCCGCTGTCGAACAGCACCGGGATGTACTTCCCCGTCTTCGCTCGGTCGTCGTAGATGAGCTGACGGATGTTTCTGGCTTCATAAAGGACGCCGAGCCCGCCACTGGGGTCGGCATCGTCAAACCGGCGCAGATAGAGTTCAGTGCAGACCAGAACGACGAAATCCGACTCCTTGATCTTCCTCTCGCACCACTTCGGCCAACCTTCAGGGGGATTGGTTTCGTACTGGTCGATCTCGGCATCGACGCCTTCGTCGCGCAGCCGGTTGGCGAGGTCGAGAACTTTGGTCTCGTGCGCCTCGCCGTCATGGCTGTAGCTGATGAAGACCTTGGTTTCTTTGGGTGCTTCCGGCACCGCTCCCTCCCCCGCCCGCGGTCCCGCCAGTATGGCGCAAGCGCAGGATCAGACAAGGCATCCTGCTGCGTACGCTATCGCGCGCGCCCTATTGTTTCCCTCTCCTGCCTGCGGGAGAGGGTCGGGGTGAGGGGAGTTGGGAGATCGCCGCCGCGGGCATACCCTTACCCTCCCGCCACTTCGCGGCGGGTCCCTCCCTCTCCCGCGGTCGCGGGCGAGGGGATGTTCGATTGTCGGCGGGCCCCGGGGCGGTTAGCATTGGTCTCCCGCCGCCAACTCCCTGCCCCGAAAGCGCGAAGCCTGCCATGGACCTGAAGGATCACATCCGCAGCATCCCGGATTTTCCCAAGCCCGGCATCCTGTTCTACGATATCTCGACGCTGCTGGCGCATGCGGATGCGTTTTCGGTGGCGATGGGACGGCTGGCGAGGGCGGTCGGTCCGCAGGCACCCGACCTGCTCGCCGGCATCGAGTCGCGTGGCTTCCTGGTGGCGGCGCCGCTGGCCCTCAAGCTTGGCATCGGCTTCGTCATGGTGCGCAAGCGCGGCAAGCTGCCGGGCCGGACGGTGCGTTACGAGTACGCGCTGGAATACGGCAGCGACGTGATCGAGATCCAGGACGACGCCGTGCATGCCGGCCAGCGCGTCGTCGTCATCGATGACCTGCTTGCCACCGGCGGCACCATGGGTGCCGCGGTCAACCTGTTCCGCAGCGTCGGCGCCGAGGTGGTCGGGGCTGCCTGCATCATCGAGCTGACCTTTCTCAAGGGGCGCAAGAACCTCGATGTGCCGTGCGCGTCGCTGGTCGCCTACGACTCCTGAGCCGCGCGCCCGACGCCAGGATCGAGCGCCAGCGCCGGCGCCCGGTCGTTGGCCGCGACCAGCCGGGCGACCTTCTTCATCAGCGTCGGCAGCGCCAGTTCGTTGAGCCGGTCGGCGGCCCACCACCAGCCGGCGCCCTCCCCTTCCCCCGCCTCGCCTGCTGCTTCCTTGGCCGCTTCCCCGGCCGCTTCCCCAACCGTCACGGTGTCATGGCGGCGGGTCCGAAGAACCCGCAGGCGCAGATGGAAGTGGGTAAAGGTGTGGCGGACTTCGCCCGGCTGCTCGGCCCACGGCCCGGCCAGCGGCGCATGCCGGCTGGCTTCCCCGGCTGACCAGACGCCGTCACGCCACGGCGTCGAGGGGAATTCCACCATGCCGCCGAGCAGGCCGCCAGGTGGTCGCTTGCGCACCAGAAGGGCGCCATCGGCCCTTTCCGCCCAGAACACCACGCCCCAGCGCACCGGCTTCTCACCCCGTAGGGCTGCCCGGGGGAAGCGTTCCGGCTCGCCGCCCGCGAACCCAGCACAGGCGCTCCGCCACGGACACGCCGGGCAGCGTGGCTTTCGTGGCGTGCAGACGGTGGCCCCCAGGTCCATCACCGCCTGGGCGAAGTCTCCCGGCCGCTCGGCCGCCGTCAGCGGCGACGCCAGTCGGACGACCGCCGCCCGGGCCGCCGGCAAGGGGGTTTCCAGCGCCTGCAGGCGCGCGAGCACGCGCACGACATTGCCGTCCACGGGCAGGGCCGGCCTGTCGAACGCAATCGCCGCGATCGCGGCGGCGGTGTAAGCACCGATGCCCGGAAGCTCGCGCAGCGCGGCCTCGTCAGCGGGAAAACGGCCCCCGCAATCGGCGACGATGCGCTGGGCGCAGGCGTGCAGGTTGCGCGCCCGGGCGTAATAGCCGAGGCCTTGCCACGCATGCAGCACGTCGTCGAGCGGGGCGCGGGCCAGGTCTTCCACGCTGGGCCAGCGGGTGATGAACGCTCGCCAGTAGCCGGCGACGGCAGCCACCGTCGTCTGCTGCAGCATGATCTCGCTGAGCCAGACACCGTAGGGATCGGGGGTCTCGCCGGGTAAGGCCCGCCACGGCAAATCGCGGCATTCCCGGTCGTACCAGGCGAGCAACGACTGTCGGAGAGCGGCGGCGGTCGAGGTCAGGGTCAGCTCCGTTGGCGCCTCAGTGGCCATCTAGCACCGCGCAGGCCGTTCTTGCAAGAGATGGGCCATCCCGGGGTTGACCGACTCTAAACCCGCCGCCATAGTCCGGCCTTCGCAACGGCACACAGGCGCCTTGGCGGGCACCGCGCAGGCCGTGAGGGGTCGCAAGGCCAACGGATAGCGGCAGTTCGCCGGTGAGCCTGGAAACAGAAAACAGCAAGTTGGTGATCTTGAATGGTGGCGCTACTCGTCGATGAGTCTCAGAGCGGATTGTCTTCTGCGCAGCGTGTGCTGCGCCTGGAGGCCGCCGGCATCGAAGCCCTGGCACGCTCGCTGGACGACGCCTTCAGCCGCGCATTGGATCTCCTGTCAGAGGTCACCGGGCGCGTGATCGTGAGCGGGATGGGCAAGAGCGGCCACGTCGCCCGCAAGGTGGCGGCCACCCTGGCGTCCACCGGGACGCCGGCAAGCTTCGTGCATCCGGCCGAAGCAAGCCACGGCGACCTCGGCATGGTGACCACCCATGACGCGGTGATCGCATTTTCCAACTCCGGGGAGACGCCGGAGCTTGCCGATCTGGTCAACTATGCGAAGCGCTACCAGATCCCGCTGATCGGCATCACCGGGCGGGCCGGCAGCACGCTGGCGACGGCCGCGGACGCCGCTTTGGTCCTGCCGGACAGCCAGGAGGCCTGCCCGATGGGTCTCGCTCCGACGACATCGACGACGGTGATGCTGGCGCTGGGCGACGCCATCGCCGTCGCCATGCTCGAGCGCAAGGGCTTCTCCGCCGACGACTTCCATGCCTTGCACCCCGGAGGCAAACTGGGGCGGAAACTCCTGCGCGTCGGAGCGATCATGCATACCGGCGAAGCGGTGCCGGTGGTTGCGTCGGAAACGCCCATGGCCGAGGCACTGATCGTCATGTCGTCAAAGAGCTTCGGCTGCGTCGGCATCGTTTCGGACGCCGGCCGCCTGCTCGGGATTGTGACCGACGGCGACCTTCGCCGGCACATGAGCGACGACTTCCTTTCCCTCACCGCAGGAGAGGTGATGACGGCCAATCCGAAGACGATTCGCCCCGATGCGCTCGCCAGCGAGGCCTTGGGCTTCATGACCAGTCGCTCGATCACGAATCTCTTTGTTGTGGAGGACGGTCGGCCGGTGGGAATCGTGCATGTGCACGACTGCCTGCGCGCCGGCGTCGACTGATCGGTCGGGCGCCGCTGTTGAGCCCACGCGGAAGCAAGCCCGGCGCTGTCCCTGACGGCCGCTCCCTGCGCGGCCCGGAGCCTGTGGGCGGCAGCGATGCGGCTCGCGTGGCACGTCGCCAGAAGGTGATCCGCATCGCGAAAATCGCGGTGCCAGCGGCCACCGGCCTGGTCGTTGTCCTCGCCGCGTTCTGGCCGCAACTGGTCGGCAGGGACACGCGAATCGATATCGCTGTGCCCAACCCGGCTCCCGCGCCTGATGCGCAGCAGGAGACGGTCGTGAATGCCGCCTACTCCGGGATCGACCGTGACGGCCGGCCGTTCGCCATCCGGGCGAAAAGTGTTCGCAACCCCGCCGAGGACACGGCTGCGTTGCAGCTGATCGAGCCAGACGCGCGCCTCGAACTGAAAGACGGCGGCGTGCTCACGATTGCGGCGGAGCAGGGGCTTTATCGGCGCGACCGGGGCTCTCTCGAGCTGGAAGGAAGGGTGACCCTCCGGCGTGACGCGGATCTGACCGTGGTCACCGACCGGGCGGACATCGACCTGCGTGCGTCGAGTGCGTCGGGAGATCGGCCGGTTGAGGCGACGTCACCACATGGTACCCTCTCTGGCATCGGGTTCCGTGTTGCTCCCGGCGGTGACACCGTTTTCGTCACCGGCCCGGCGCAGATGGAAATCGTGCCCGGCGCGAAGACGGTGGTGCCATGAGAACGGCCTGCAAACCCGCCGTTGCCTTCTCCGCACTGGTAGCGGCCTGGACGATCGCCTCCCCGGCCGGCGCGGCACCTGCACAGCCCCCCGGCGCCATCACCATCGATGCCGCGGAGGGGATCGAGTGGCAACGCAACGCGCGGCTGGTCATCGCGCGTGGAAATGCCTCGGCCAGGCGGGGGGATACCGAGGTCCGCGCCGACGTCTTGACCGCCCGATACCGGGAGAGGCCCGACGGATCCATCGAAGTCTCGCGGATTGATGCCGATGGGAACGTGCGGCTGACCTCGCCACAGCAGCGTGCTTCGGGCGAACGGGGATCCTATGACATTGGCGGAGGAAAGTTGTCGCTGAGCGGTGGCCAGAAGGTTTCGGTCACGACGTCGTCCAGTGAAATTACGGCGCGCGAGCGCATCGACTATGACCTCCCCGGCAAGATGCTGGTGGCCCGCGGGGATGCCGTCGTCGTCGAGGGCAGCCGCACACTTTCCGGAGACGTCATCACCATCCGGTTCACGGAGGATGCGAAAGGACGGCTGCAGCCGCAGCGGATCGAGGCCGATGGCAACATGCGCATGGTCACCCCCGATGAGACGATCACAGCGGACCATGGCACATATGATACAAAGGACGAACTCGCGACTGCCTCCGGCTCGGTGCAGATCCTCCAGGGCTCGAACCGGCTCTCCGGTTGCCAGGTTACCATGAACCTCCGGACGAGCGTCAGCCGGCTGACGGCCTGTCCGGGGGAAAGCGGGGCTTCCCGCGTTCAAGGAGTGATCCTGCCGAACACCTTGAAGAAAAACTAAGATGGGGAAACGCTGGATAGAGTCCGGAATGACCAGCACTGTCGAGCAGCAGCGGGCTGATGCGGGGGCAGTCGCGCCATCGGACGCGCAGAACATGAGCCAGCCTGCGGTCAGCCGTGGTTTGTTCGCGGTCAATCTCGGCAAGCGATACGGCAGCCGCCCGGTGGTGCGCGGCGTCAGCCTGGCGTTGCAGCGCGGCGAGGTCGTCGGTCTGCTGGGCCCGAACGGCGCCGGCAAGACCACGTGCTTCTACATGATTACCGGGCTTGTCGCGCCGAACGAAGGCCGCATCAGCCTCGACGGCCAGGACATTACGGCGCTGCCCATGTATCGCCGCGCGCGCCTCGGCGTCGGTTATCTGTCGCAGGAGCCGTCGGTCTTTCGCGGCCTGAGCGTCGAAGACAACATTCGTGCGGTGCTCGAAGTCGTCGAGAGTTCCCGATCGCGACGCAAGACGATCCTCGAGGCGCTCCTGGAGGAGTTCGCCATAGCGCACGTGCGACGGACCATCGCCGTCGCTCTTTCCGGCGGCGAGCGCCGGCGTGTCGAGATTGCGCGCACTCTCGCCTGCAATCCGCAGTTCATTTTTCTGGACGAACCGTTCGCGGGAATTGATCCGATTGCGCTCAGCGAGATTCGCGCACTGGTGGTACACTTGAAGGATCGCGGGATCGGTGTTTTGATCACCGATCACAACGTCAGAGAGACGCTCGATGTTATTGACCGAGCATATATTATTTACGATGGGCAGGTTTTGACGGAGGGGCAACCGGAAGAGATCGTCGTCAACCAGGACGTTCGCCGGCTGTACCTCGGCGATAGTTTCAGTCTGTAGGCGCAGAACCATGGCACTGACACCGCGGCTTGACCTTCGTCAGACCCAGTCACTGGTCATGACGCCACAACTGCAGCAGGCCATCAAGCTGCTGCAGTTCTCCAGTCTGGAGCTGGTCGAGTATGTGGAAACACAGCTGGAACAGAATCCGCTTCTCGAGCGGGATGATTTTGATGCCGGCTCGGAAAACGGCGTTGATGGCTCTCCAGCCGAAGCTCCCCTGACCGCGACGGACGGTGAGCCTCTTTCCGTGGATACGGCGGTCGACAGCACCTACGCCGGGGATTTCCTTGACATCGATTACGCCGACAACCTGTTCGACACGGATCAATCCGAGGGCAGTTATGCCGCCTCCGACCCGCTGAGCGTGGTCGGGTGGCAGGCCCGCGGCGGCAGCTTCGAGGAATTCGATGCCAGCGCCGATGATATCGGTAGCGGCGACAGGACCCTGCGGGAGCATCTTTCCTCGCAGCTCGCGGTCGAGATCTATGATCCGATCGACAGGATCATCGGGGCCCATCTGATTGATATGCTGGATGAGGCGGGCTATCTCAGTGGCGATATCTCTCAGGTGGCCGAGGTTCTGGGCTGCCCGGGAGAGCGGGTCGAAGCCGTGCTGCTCCGCGCTCAGAGCTTCGAGCCGACGGGCATTTTCGCCCGTTCCCTTGCCGAATGCCTGCGCCTTCAGCTTGAGGAGCGCGGCTGGCTGGACGATGCAATGGAGAAAATGCTCACCCATCTCGACCTGGTCGGGCGTCGCGACTGGTCGGCCCTGATGCGCATCTGCGGAATCGACGGCGAACGGCTGCAGACGATGGTCGGACGAATCAGGACACTGAATCCGAAGCCGGCTCTCGCCTTCGACTATGTTGTCGCGCAGCCGATGATTCCCGACGTCATGATGCGCCCCCAGCCCGGAGGCGGCTGGGTGATCGAGCTCAACAACGAAACCCTGCCCCGGGTGCTCGTGAACAACCAGTATTACGCGCGTGTCAGCCGCACGATCCGACGCCGCGAAGACAAGCAGTACGTGAACGAATGCCTCCAGTCGGCCAACTGGCTGGTGAAGTCCCTGCATCAGCGGGCCACCACAATCCTGAAGGTGGCCACGGAAATCGTCCGCCAACAGCAGGATTTCTTCGTCAGCGGTGTCGAATCGCTCAAACCGATGGTCTTGCGCGACATTGCCGATTCCATCGGGATGCATGAAAGCACCGTAAGCCGCGTTACCTCCAACAAGTATCTGTCGACGCCCCGCGGTGTCTTCGAGCTGAAGTACTTTTTTACGCACGCGATTGGGGGCGCTGCCGGTGGCGATGCTCACTCGGCGGAGTCGGTGCGCTGGCGAATCAAGAAATTGATCGACGCGGAGACGCCCGATGCCGTTCTGTCCGATGATTCCCTGGCCGAAATCCTGCAAAAGGAGGGCATTGACGTGGCGCGACGGACCGTCGCCAAGTATCGGGAGGCGATGCGTATTCCCTCCTCCGTTCAGCGGCGACGACAGAAGAGCGACGGACTGTCGGGCCACTTTCAGCCTTGACCGCATGATTGCCGCCTCCTACCGTCCGCCACTCCCTGCCGAGCCAACGGTGATGCGTCACGGCTGTGGGGCAAATCAATGGATGGGAGCCGGCGTTACCGACATCTTGTCCCTCTGCCCCGAAGCATGAATGAGGATGCCACACTGATGGAGCTGTCAATCAATGGTCGAGGCCTGGATATCGGTGCGTCCCTTCGCACGCACGTCCAGGAGCAACTGGGCAATGTCGTCTCCAAATATTTCGCGAAGGCGCACGATGCCATTGTCACAGTCTCGCGCGATGGCCACCTGTTCCGCGTCGACATCGCGGTGCACCCGACACGGGGCATGCTGGTAAAAGGCCAAGGCAGTGCCGACGATGCCTACCTGGCCTTCGACGCCGCCTTCGAGCGGATCAGCAAACAACTTCGCCGGTACAAGCGCCGGCTGGTGGATCACCACCGTCATCGCGGCGGCGAGCCGCCCGAGTCGACGCCCGCCCAGCAATACATCATTGCTTCCTCTTCAACAGAAGAGGAGTTGCCGGCTGGCGGGCAGCCGGCCATCATAGCGGAGCTGCCGACGGAAATCGCCACCTTGAGTGTCAGCGAAGCAGTCATGCGGCTCGACTTGGCGGATGCACCGGCGATGATGTTCCGCAACCAGGCAAACGGTGTCCTAAACGTCGTCTATCGCAGGCCGGACGGCAACATTGGGTGGATCGACCCGGCCAACACGCGGACGGCGTAATGGACGGAGGCTCTATGGAAATCGCGAATTTGCTGACGCCGCAGTCGGTTATTGCCAGGCTGCGAGCCACCAGCAAGAAACAGGCCCTGCAGGAGTTGGCGCGACGCGCCGCCGATATCACCGGTCAATCCGAGCGGGCGATTTTCTCGACCCTGATGAAGCGTGAACGGCTCGGGACGACGGGCGTGGGCAACGGCATTGCCATCCCGCACGGCAAGCTGTCCAGCCTCGAAAGGCTCTACGGTCTTTTTGCCCGGCTGGAGCACCCGGTCGACTTCGACGCCATCGATGACCGGCCGGTCGATCTGATCTTTCTTCTATTGGCGCCGGAGTCCGCCGGTGCCGACCACCTCAAGGCGCTTGCGCGGGTGTCGCGGCTTCTGCGCGACAAGGCCGCCTGCGAGAAACTGCGGGGAACCGACGACGCCGAGGCGCTTTACGCGCTTCTCGTCGATACCACGGCAAGCTGGGCCGCCTGACCCGGTCCACCGGCCCCCGCACGCGCCGACGCGTCCGGGCGGGCGGCAATCATCGCTCAGCAATGCTCCTTCCGCCCATGTCGCCCTTCGCGTCCGCCGGACGGATCATGCCCGGCCGTCGGCCACCTCCGCCAGCCACGGAACCAGATCGTCCACGATGTGATGGATGTGGCCGGCGTCGGCGCCGATGGCGCCCCAGTCCGAGCCGGTGCGCACCCAGACCGTGGTCATGCCGAGCGCGGCTGCGGGAAGCAGGTTGCGGGCCATGTCTTCGACCATCACCGTGCGACGGGGATCGATGACATGCTGCTCGATCAGCTTGCGGTAGATTTCCGGCTCGGGCTTGGGCCGATACTCGGCGGCGACGATGTCGAAGATTTCGCTGAAATGATGATCCACCCCAAGGCGGTCGAGCACGCGGCGGGCGTGCACGACAGAGGCGTTGGTGAACACCAGCTTGCGGCCCGGCAGCGCTGACAGAGCCCGTTCCAACAGCGGCGCCGGATCGAGAATGCTGACGTCGATGTCGTGCACATGGGCGAGGAAGGGCGCGGGATCGAGACCATGCAGATCCATCAGTCCGCGCATCGACGTCCCGTACTCGTTGAAGTATTTCTTTTGCAGCGCGTACGCTTCGTCGAGATCAAGCCCCAGGAATTGAGCGATGTAACCCCGCATGCGGATGTCGATCTGTTCGAAGAGATCGACCGCCGCCGGATAGAGCGTGTTGTCCAGATCGAACAGCCACGCCTCGGCGTCGCGCAACGGCGTGATCGGCGCCACAAACTCTGGGTTCTGCATGGGTCCTCTGGATGGTGGTGCGTCGCTTACCGCGTCCTGTTGATCGACTTTAAAGGATTGTCTGGGATCATGGCAGCTCTCGTCGATCCGAATCGAAGGGTCTGCTGGTGTCGACATTGCCGATCTCCCGCTGCGAAACCTGCCTGAGCACGTTGCGCGCCGAGCGCAACCGCTTTGTCGCCTTCGCCTTTGCCTGGCCCGATCTGCTGTTTGAACTCGACGGTGCCGGGCACATTGTCCACGCCACTGGCGCACTGGAAACGATCATCGGCCGCCGTGCCGCTGAGCTTGCGGGAGTAGAGTTTTCGACCCTGGCCGTGCCCGCGAACAGGGAAACGGTGCGCGCGCTGCTCGCCGCCGCGTGGCGGCGCGAGCGTCTCGATGAAGCCACCGTGACGCTGGCCGGGCCGGGCGGGACCGCCGTGCCGCTGGCGTTTGCCGGTCATGGCCTGCCCGAATTGGACGGGCACGTCTTCATCGGCCTGCGGCGCGAGCCGGCCGCACGCAGAACGCCGGGGATGGAGAGCCGGGACGCCGCGACCGGGCTGCTCGACAGCAAGGCGTTCGTGGAGAGCGTTTGCCGGCGGCTGCAAGAGCTTCCGTCCGCCGATGAACACGCCCCCCAGTTGTCGCTGATCCGCCTCTCGGGCATTCAGGACCTCGAGGATGATCCCGCGGCGGCCGAACCGCTGTTGCGCGCGGTCGGGGCCGCCCTGCGCGGGCTGTCCTCGAACGGGGACCTCGCCTTGCGCGTCGGGAACGACCGGTTCGGCCTGCTGCACGGTCCCGATGTGGATGTATCCGAGGTGAGAAAGGAACTGCTGAAACTCCTTCCCGTGACTGCCGAAGGCCTGTCCGCCGTGGGGATCGAAACGGCGGGCGTTGCCATGATCGTCGGTGAGCTGCGCAGCGAGGAAATCGCCAAGGGCATCGTCGGCATCATCAGCCGTTTCCGGGCGCAACAAGGCTCGATGACGGCGATCCTTCCTTCATCCGCGGCTTTCTCCGAACTGGCGAAGGAGGCGGTCCGCACCATTGATCAGCTCCACCGGATCATCGCCGCCGACGGGTTCAAGATCGTCTTCCAGCCAATCGTTCATGCGCTGCTCGGCAGCATCCATCACTACGAGGCTCTCGCCCGTTTTCCCAAGGCCGCCGGCCTGCAGTCCACCTTCGAGTGCGTGTCGCTCGCCGAGGAAGTCGGGCTTGCCGAGGAACTGGACCTGGCGATTGCGCGGAAGGTGGTGCACTGGATGAACACCGCCAAGGCCAGCGCCGGCGTGGCGTGCGCCATCAACGTCTCTGGATTATCGGCGAATTCAGGTCGTTATATAGAGAATCTCGAGTCTTTGCTGAAAGATAACCCGACTCTCAGCAACCGGCTGCTCTTCGAGATCACCGAATCCAGCCAGATCCGGGATCTTGCCGCCGCCAACGAGTTCATCCGCAGACTGCGCGAGCTGGGAAGCCTGGTCTGTCTGGACGACTTCGGTGCAGGGGCTGCGAATTTCCCGTATGTCGCGGCGCTCGATGTCGACGTCGTCAAGTTCGACGGGCCGGCGGTCGTCAGCGCCCGGCAAAGCAGCAAAGGAATCGCGTTTCTAAAGGCGTTGGCGGGTGTCTGCCGGGAACTCGGCATGGAGACCGTTTTCGAAATGATCGAGGATGAAGAAACCCTGACGTTCGCGCGCAGTTGCGGCGCCGATTACCTGCAGGGATATCTGCTGGGCCGGCCTTCCGCCGACGTGGACGCGCTGCGCCGGGGGGTCCCCCGTCGGCTGTTCCGGACGCTGGAAGCGCTCTGACGCCCCGGAGTCAATCCGCGACGACGAGCGTTCCGGCGCCGTGTTCGGTGAACAGCTCCAGGAGAAGGGTGTGCGGGACCCGGCCGTCGATGATGACGGCACCTTCCACCCCCTTTCCGACCGCCTCGAGACACGTCTCGATCTTCGGGATCATCCCGCCGCGAATGGTGCCGTCGGCGATATAGCGCCTGGCCTCGGCCATCGTCATCAGGGGGATGAGCTTGCCGTTCCTGTCGAGGACTCCCTCGATGTCGGTGAGCATCAGCAACCGTTTCGCTCCCACCGCTGCGGCGATGGCTCCCGCGGCGGTGTCGGCGTTGATGTTCAACGTCTCGCCGCCGGAACTGATGCCGATCGGCGCGATGACCGGCGTGATGTCGGATCGCTCGTAAAAGTCGAGGATGTGGGGGTTGACCTCGGAGGGTTCGCCCACCAGGCCGAGATCGAGAATTCGCTCGATGTTGGAGTTTGGATCCCGCTTGGTCCGGCGCAGCCGCTGGGCCTGGATGAGATTCCCGTCCTTGCCGGAGAGACCGACCGCGAAACCGCCCGCCGCGTTGATCGCCGAGACGATCTCCTTGTTGATCGAGCCCGCGAGAACCATCTCGACCACGTCCACGGTGTCCTTGTCGGTCACCCTGAGGCCATCGATGAACTCGCTCTTGATCTTGAGACGATCGAGCATCCGTCCGATCTGCGGCCCCCCGCCATGGACCACGACCGGGTTGATCCCCACTTGGCGCAGCAGCACGACGTCACGTGCGAACAGGCGAAAGAGCTCGCTCTCGCCCATCGCATGGCCGCCATATTTGATGACGAAGGTGGCGCCAGCGTATCGGCGCATGAACGGCAGAGCCTCGGAAAGCGTGCGAGCCTTGGCCAGCCACTCTTCGCGGGTGGGGACCGGTTCGTCCCTCGCTTCGGTAATGTCTCTCATGGGCGCGGACTGTAGACGCGGCGGCTGAGAATTCCAGCGCAAATTAGCGGTGATCGCCACGCCATGCCGAACGGCCGGGCTCAGTCACTCGGCGAGGGTGTAGTCGATGGTCGAGACGACGCGCACGGTCTTCATGATCTGGTTTTCCTGGGTTGCACCGGGTGTCTCATCCCGCGGCAGAATCTGAAAAAGCCCTTGATTTGCCCGTCTGATTCCCGCGAGGGGGCTGCCGGAATCGTTGGCAAACTGCTCGGCTGCCTGGCGGGCGCTCCTGGTCGCCTCGGCGATCATTCCCGGCTTGATCTCGTTGAGGCGCGTGAACAAATAGATTGGCCCGGAAGAGGGCTGTCCTTCGTTGCTGAGCACCACTCCCGCGCTGACGAGGTCCCCGATCTTCTGGCTGGCCTGAACCACCTTGTCGACCTCCCCGGTGCGCACGATCAGCGTCTGGGTGACGATGAACCGGCTCTCGATCGGTCCGCTCCGATAGGCCTGGGCCAAGAGATCGTTGACCTGCAGGCTGTCCACCTCGACCGCGTCCGGCGGCACCCCATTGGCGGCGATGAAGGCAAAGACTTTCCGCGTATCCGCCACGATCTGCTCCTGCGCCTCGGAAAGCCTGTTGGAGGTGGCAACGAAGCGCATCGGCCACAGCGCAAGATCGGCCTTGACCAGCTGTTCGGCGACGCCCTTGACCGTGACGAAGCGCTCAGGGGCGCGGGATTCGAGAAATCCCCGGCCGATAAACCAGCCGCCCGTGGCAATTCCGACGGCGACGATGCCAGCCGCGAGAATCCCGACAGAACTGCGCATGCAGGGTCTCCTGAGTTACGAACCCGGATTCACGGAAGATGGCGCCAACCTGGTCCGCTACGCAACCAGTGTCGCCAAAGCCGCCTGCAGCTCGAGAATGCCGTGGCCTTTGCGGGCGCTGGTCGGCATGACCTCGGGATGGGCGGCGGGGTGGCCGGCGAGTTCCTCGGCGGTTCGCGCCATCCGCTCCGCCAGCTCCGCCGGCCGGAGGTGGTCGGTCTTGGTCAGCACCGCCTGATAGGCGACAGCAGCCTTATCCAGCATCGCCATCACGGCGCGGTCGCTGTCCTTCGGTCCGTGGCGCGAGTCGATCAACAACAGCGCCCGACGCAGCGGCGCACGGCCGACGAGGTAGAGTTCCACCACCTTTGTCCAGTTGGCCACCTGCTGCTTCGGGGCCTTGGCGTAGCCATACCCGGGAAGGTCGGCAAGCATCAGGCGACCGCCAAGGTCGAAGAAATTGATCTGTTGCGTCCGGCCCGGCGTCACCGAGACCCGCGCCAGAGCCGTCCGGCCTGTCAGCGCATTGATGAGACTCGATTTGCCCACGTTGGAGCGACCGGCAAAGCAAACCTCGGGCAAGCCGCTAGCCGGAACCTGCCGAACACCCGCCGCTCCGACGACGAATCGACACTCCCGGGCAAAAAGGAGCCGCCCGGCCTCTAGGGCCTGGGCCGCCTGATCTTCTCCGTCGCCCGAGGCCGGGAGGGAGGGATCTTCGATCAGACCTTCACGCCCATCCGCTTCATGATCACCCATTGCTGCAGGATCGACAGGATGTTGTTCCACGTCCAGTAGATCACGAGCCCGGCGGGGAAATGCGCCAGCATGAAGGTGAACACCACCGGCAGGATCATGAACATCTTTGCCTGGATGGGATCCGGTGGCTGCGGATTGAGCTTCTGCTGCAGCCACATCGTCACACCCATGATCAGCGGCCAGGCACCGATCATCAGGAACTGCGGCGGGGTCCATGGAATGAGACCGAACAGATTGAAGACCGTGGTCGGATCGGGCGCCGAGAGATCCCGGATCCAGCCGAAGAACGGCGCGTGCCGCATCTCGATGGTGACGAAGAGCACCTTATAGAGCGCGAAAAAGACCGGGATTTGGATCACGATCGGCAGGCAGCCGGACGCGGGGTTGACCTTTTCGCTCTTGTAAAGCGCCATCATTTCCTGGTTCAGGCGCATCTTGTCGTCGGCGAAGCGTTCGCGCAGTTTCTGCATTTCCGGCTGCAGCTTGCGCATCTGGCTCATCGCTCGATACGACTTGTTGGCAAGCGGGAAAAAGACCAGCTTGATCGCCACGGTCAGCAGGAGGATCGCGATGCCGAAGTTGCCGACCAGCCCGTGCAGCCAGTTCAGCGCATAAAACATCGGCCGGGTCAGGAAGTAGAACCATCCCCAGTCGATCGCGAGATCGAACCGCTTGATGCCATACGTCTGCTCATAGTGGTCGATCAGCGTCACCACCTTGGCCCCGGCAAACAGGCGGGTCTCGCTCTCTACTGATCCTCCGGGCGCCAGAGACTGCTGCTGGCCGACGTAGTCCACCTGATACTGGTTGGTGCCAGCCGTGCGCTGAAAGACGAAGCGGGCGGTGGTCGGCTGCTGCTGGTCGAAGGCCAGCGCGGACAGCCAGTATTTGTCCGTAATACCGATCCAACCGCCGGTCGTGTGGTGGGTGATGACACCCTTCTCCTGAAGGTCCTTGTAGCTGACCTCCTCCAGCGTGCCGTTAAACACGCCCAGCGGACCCTCGAAGAGGATGAAGAATCCGCTCGTCGGCGGAGTGCCGAAGCGCGTCACCAAACCATACGGCAGAAGGTTTACGGCGTCGCTGCGCCGGCTTTCGACGGTCTGATGCAGAGTGAACATGTAGCGGTCGTCGACCGCATAGACCCGCTTGAAGACCAGGCCTTCGCCGTTATCCCAACTCAACGTGACCGGCTGCCCGACCGCCAGGGTATCCCGGTCCGCAGTCCACTGGGTCGTCGGGCCGGGAACGGCCACGTCGCCGCCGGGCGCGACCCACCCGTGCTCGGCGAAATAGGCGTCCGGTGTTCCTTGCGGCGAAAACAGAACGATCGCAGGACTGTTGGGGTCGATCGTCTCGCGATAGTTGACCAGCGTCACGTCATCGACGCGGCCGCCGACCAGCGCGATCGAGCCCTGCAGGCTCGGCGTGTCGATGCGAACTCTCGGGCCCGATTGCAGAAGCTGCCCCCGCGTGGCAGCAGCGGCAACTCCCGGCGACGCGGCCGGGCCGCTCGTGCTGCCGCCGCCGGCACCCGGCGGGGCGATCCCCTGCTGCGCCGTGGCTGGTGCTCCAGCGGGCGGCTGGTGGGCGGACGGAGTGGCTCCCTGCGTCTGCGCCGATGGCGCCAGCGGAACCGGCTTCGGGAAGAAGCGCTCTGCGGCAAACTGGAAGCCGAACAGGATCACCACCGACAGCGCGATCGCCAGTATCAGGTTCTTGTTATCCATGGATCAGTCCGAAATCAGGCGATCAGTGCGAGGGAAGCCGGAACGAAGAACCAGCGCGAGCCGCTGCCCGCGGCGGCACCGGATCGAAGCCGCTGCCGCCCCACGGATGGCAGCGAAGCAGCCTGCGCAGCGCCAGCCAACCGCCGCGCAGGGCGCCGTGGTCGCGCAATGCGTCCAGCGCATACGCGGAACATGACGGAGCGTAGCGACAGGCAACCGGACACACCGGCGAAACAACCCAGCGCCACAGGTAGACCGGTATACTGAGCAGGCGAGCAGCCGGACTCACCGGTCGTCTTCCGGCCCTGCGGCGGCCGCCACCTGCGGGCGGCGCCCAGCGCCCAGCCGGCGCAGCGCCGTTTCGAGATCGGCAAGCAGCAGCGGAAAGGGCCGCTCGAGCGTGGCGCGCCTGCCGATGAGCACGTAGTCGCGACCGGGGGCCGCGACTACCGGCAGCACCCGCCGCGCCGCTTCGCGCAGCCGCCGCCGCGCCCGGTTGCGGGCGACGGCGTTGCCGACCTTGCGGCTGGCGGTGAACCCGACGCGGATGGCGGAGGGCTTTGGCATGGTCTCCCGCTCGTCTCGCCGCCACACCTGCAAGACCAGCCCCGCGCTTGTCCAGGATCGCCCATCGCGGGCGACACGCAAAAACTCGGAGCGGCGTTTCAGGCGGGGAACGGCCGATTTCACGGACGATTCAAGCGGAAAGGCGCTTGCGCCCTCGCCTGCGCCGAGCCGCCAGCACACGACGGCCGCCGACGGTCGCCTTCCGCGCACGGAACCCGTGGCGGCGCTTGCGAATGATCTTGCTCGGCTGATAAGTCCGCTTCACCAATGGCTCTCCCTTTGGGAAAGGCTGCGGTATACGAATTCGGTCGGGTGAAGTCAACGCCGCCGCCACGACGACCGGGCGCCTGGCTGGTTTCTCCCCGCACCGTGGAAGGGAGGCAGGCCATTGTGACGACCAGGCTGCCTTCCACCAAATCGGCGATGGGAGAATAGAGGTTGTCGTCGGAGGAACCCGACCTCGGCACGGAAAGACGAAGACGCAGTTCGATCTGGCGGGTGCTCCCCGGTGCAGTGCTGCTGGGGGGGACCGTCGCCTTTTTCGCTTTTGGCTTCCATCATTACCTGTCTTTTGAAGAGCTTAGCGATCATCGTCACGCGTTGATGGACTGGCGGGCGGGGCATGAGACCCTTGCGATCCTTGGATTCATCGGCATCTATCTGGCGCTGGCAGCGTTTTCGATCCCGGGGGCGGCCTGGATGACCGTGGCGGGCGGCTTTCTGTTCGGGATTGTCTGGGGCACCGTCTACTCGGTGATCGCGGCAACGCTCGGCAGTGTCTGTGTCTTCCTCGCCGCCCGTCTTCTTGCCGGCGACTGGCTGCGTCGCCGTGCCGGAAAAGAGATGGGAAAGATGGAAGCTGAATTCCGACGCGATGCCCTGAGCTACCTCCTGGTGCTGCGCCTCGTGCCGATCTTTCCGTTCTGGCTGGTCAATCTTGTCCCGGCCTTGCTCGGGATCCGTCTTTCAACGTTTCTGATCGGCACAGTCCTGGGCATTGTCCCTGGATCCGTCGTCTATGCGTCCGTGGGCAACGGCTTGGGCGCCATCATTGCCGCCGGAGAAGCACCGGACCTCGGCATCCTGTTTCATCCGCAGGTGCTGGGGCCATTGCTGGGACTGGCTTTGCTGGCCCTGCTGCCGGTCGCTTACCGTCGGCTGCGCCGGCAGCAGGAACCTCGACGGGAGAAGCGAAGATGACGCTTCGGCGCTTCGATCTCTGCGTCATTGGCGCCGGGCCGGCCGGCCTGAGCGTCGCTGCCGGCGCTGCCCAGATGGGAGCATCGGTGGCGCTGATCGAACACGGTAAGATGGGCGGCGACTGCCTTAACTCTGGCTGCGTTCCGTCCAAGTCGCTGCTGGCATCGGCCCATGCGGCGGCAGCCGCGCGCCAGGCAGACAGACTTGGCATCGTCGCCGGCGTGCCGCCGATCGATCAGCGGCGGGTTCGCGATCACATCGCCGACGTGATTGCCGCTCTCGCACCTCACGATTCCGTCGAGAGATTTGAGCTATTGGGCGTCACCGTCATCGGTGGCCAGGCCCGCTTCGTCGGCCCGGCGGAAGTGGCCGCAGGCAGCGAGCGCATCCGGGCCCGGCGATTCGTCGTCGCCACCGGTTCGCTCCCGGTCGTGCCGGCCATCCCCGGGCTGGCCTCCGTGCCATATCTGACAAACGAGACGGTTTTCGATCTGGACGAACTGCCCACGCATCTGCTGGTCCTGGGCGGCGGACCGATGGGGGTCGAACTGGGCCACGCGTTCCAGAGACTGGGCGCGGAGGTGACCATCATCGAACAGGCAACGATCCTGCCGCACCACGATCCCGAGTTGGTGACGGTGTTGCGGCGATGCCTGAGCGACGAGGGCGTTGTCGTGCGCGAGGGCGCGCAATTGCAAGACGTTCGGCGCGACGCTCGGCAGATTATCGCTCGGGTCGAGGACGGTGCTGGAACCGACGAGCTGACGGGTTCGCATCTGCTGGTGGCGGTGGGCCGCAGGCCCGCGATCGAGACGCTTGACCTGTCGAGCGCAAATATCCGGCATTCCCCGGCCGGAATCGTCGTCGACTCCCGGTTGCGCACGACGAATCGCCGGGTCTTTGCGCTTGGTGACGTGGTCGGCGGCCCGCAGTTCACCCACGTCGCTGCCCATGAGGCCGGCATCGTCCTGCGCAACGCGCTCTTTCGCTGGCCGGCGCGGATCGATCTCGGCGCCGCGCCGCGCGTCATTTATACCCATCCGGAACTGGCGCAGGTGGGCCTCAGCGAGGCGGAAGCGCGAACCCTGTACCGCAGCGTCCAGGTGCTGCGGGCACCGTTCGCCCTTAACGACCGTGCACAGACCGAGCGCGACGCGGACGGTCTGGTGAAGGTGGTCGTGTCTGCCCACGGCCGCATTCTGGGGGCCGGGATCGTCGGTGCCGGCGCGGGCGATCTGATCGAGACCTGGGTGCTGGCGATCGCCCAGCGACTGAATATCAAGGCGATCGCCACGATGATCGCGCCCTATCCGACGCGCGGCGAGGCGAACAAGCGTGCTGCGGGCGAGTATTTCGCCCCCAAGCTGTTCAGCGAGACCATCCGCCGCATCGTCCGCCTGTTGTCGCACCTGCCCTGAACGCGGTGTAAGTGACCACAGGTCTGCCGTGACTTCGCCCGGTCGCCGCCACCCTGCCCGCGCTATAATGATGCCGATGAGCGAAGATACGCACCCACGACGGTTCCTGACCGGCCTTTCGGCGCGCCTGCTGGTGTTGACCGTCTGCTTTGTCATGCTCGCCGAAGTGTTGATTTACCTTCCTTCCGTTGCCCGGTTTCGCGACGTCTACCTGAGCGAGCAGATCGTCAAGGCGCATCTGGCCGCGCTCGCCCTGCAGGCCAGCCCCAGCGGGAAAGTTGCCGGTGCCCTGACATCCGACCTGCTGTTGCATGCCGGCGCTCACGCGATCGTCCTGAAGGTGCCCGAGCGGCGGATGCTGATGCTTTCGGACCGGATGCCGCCGCACGTCGCGGCCACATTCGATCTCCGCGAGACAACCTTCGCCGATACCATCGGCGATGCGGTGGTGGCGCTGATGCAACGGGACAACCGTATTCTCCGTGTCATCGGAACGACGCCGCGCGATCCCGACGCGGTCGTTGAGGTGGTTCTCGATGAGACGCCCCTGCGCAAGGCGTTGTATGCCTTTTCCTGGCGGATCCTGACGCTTTCCATCGTCATTTCGCTGATCACCGCCAGCCTTCTCTATCTCTCCCTGCAATGGCTGATGGTGCGGCCGATCCTACGGCTGACCGAGAGCATGGTGCGCTTTCGCCGTGAACCGGAGAAAGAGAGCACCACCATCGTCGCCTCGCACCGCAGCGACGAAATCGGGGTCGCCGAACGCGAACTCGCGGAGATGCAGACCCAGCTGCGCCAGGCGCTGCGGCAGAAGGGTCGACTCGCCGCGCTGGGAACAGCGGTCGCCAAGATCCACCACGATCTGCGCAACACCCTTGCCAGCGCGGTGCTCGCATCCGACCGGCTTGCGGGGATCGACCAGCCCGAGGTGCAGCGCCTGGCTCCCCGGCTCTATCAGGCGATCGACCGCGCGGTGGCACTGACCAGCCGGACTCTGGAATACGCCGGCGAAGAGGCCCCTCCCTTGCTCGAGAGCGCCTTCCGGCTGCGAGAGCTCCTGAACGAGCTGGGAGAGACAATTCCGACCCCGGGCAATGGCATGGTGGCCGTCTCGGCGGAAGGAGAGGCTCTCGACGTCGTGGTTCATGGAGATCGGGCGCAACTGTTTCGCGTTTTCAGCAATCTCACCCTGAACGCAGCCCAGGCCGGGGCGCACACCATCCGCTTTGACGCGCAGGCGCGCAACGGCATCGTTCAGATCGATGTCGGGGACGATGGACCCGGGATTCCGCCGGCCTTGCAGGAGACCCTGTTTCGACCGTTTTCGACAGGCCGGAAGGGTGGCACCGGCCTCGGTCTCTGCATCGCGAGGGAGATTCTGACCGCCCATGGGGGCGCTTTGGTTCTCGCCCGTTCCGATGGCACGGGGACGGTCTTTCGCATTGAACTTCCGTTGCGGCAATCCGCGCACGATGCGTAGCGTGCCTTGCCCGTTTGCGCAGCCCTAAACGTGCTTGCACTGCAACGCAAAATCGGAGATTTACTGCGCCGCAAGAAACACCGAAGGAGGAGCGCAGATGCCACAATTGGGACGCTGGGTTGTGGGGGTCATGGTAGCATTGGTCGGCCTGTTCGCGTTGTTTCTCGCGTCCCGGGCCAGCGACACCGTCATGTACTATACGGGGATCCTCTTCTTCATAGCGGCGGTCCTGTTCAACTTCCTGCAGATCAAGCAAGTTTACGACGAGAAGTCCCATCACTGAGTATCCTTCCCGGACGCGTGGGCAGGACGCGTGGAATCCGCGCGCCTATAGGACGTTCCTATGGGAACGCCTGCGGCCCGCGATCGACCTGCTCAATCGGGTCGACCTCTCGGTGCCGACCGTCATTTACGACCTGGGATGCGGGGCGGGCCACATCACCCGGCGGCTGGCGGCGCGATGGCCGGCGGCCCGCGTCACCGGCATCGACTCCTCTCAGACCATGCTGGCGGAAGCACGGCGCGAGCCGAGCGGGATCACCTGGGTTGACGCGGATATCGGCCTCTGGGAGCCGGAGCGGCGGGCCGATCTGATCTTCTCGAACGCCGCCCTGCATTGGCTGGATGGCCACCAAACGCTGCTGCCGCGATTGCTGGGCTTTCTTCGGCCGGGCGGCGTCCTCGCGGTGCAGATGCCGCGCAACCACGGCGAGCCCTCGCACACCTGTATCCTCGATGCGATCGAGGCCGGGCCGTGGCGCGACCGGCTGAAGCCGCTCCTGCGCCAGCATCCGGTGGCGGCCCCCGAGGTCTATGCGGAGCTGCTGCTGCCGCTGGTGGGGGCGGTGGACATCTGGGAAACCGTCTACCTGCACAATTTGCCGGGCGAAAATCCGGTCGTCGAATGGACCAGCGGAACGGGGCTGCGACCGGTCCTGCAGGCCCTCGAGGGGCAGGAACGGCATGACTTCCTGAGCGATTACGCCGCGCGCGTCGCCTTCGCCTACCCGCCCCGCCCCGACGGCTTCACGCTGTTCCCCTTCCGCCGCCTGTTCCTCGTCGCCACCCGGTAGCGGCCGGATGCCGCTTACCTGCGAATCACTCGGTCCGGGGTGGCTTGCCATCCGTGATGGCCGTGTTGTCACGGCAATCTACGACGCCGACCGAAGCTCATCGATGTGGGCCATCAGTTCATTTGAGAAATCGAGAAGTTCCATGTCGATGATTTGAATTCCCCTTCTCTCCCACAGCCGCTTTTCGATGATGTTTGGCCTGTACTCAATCGCCCAGGATCTAGGGCGTTTGCTTGTATTCAGGAATTTGCCGAGTATGATGCGGAAATACCAGTCACGGAAACTGCATCCGAGAAATAGAAAACGCCGGTTATAAGTACGTCCAGAAATTATACTCGGAAATAGGTAACCTTGCAGAAACGTGATGTGATCGTCTTCTGTAATGACGAAACTGTCGTTCCCACGGCCTGTTCGATCGATACCGCCGAAAATCTTGTAAATAATAGATTTATTATTTTCTATCTTAAAAAATTGTGGATCTACGGCGTCCATATCGCTTTCACCTGCTCTCTGATACTTGACCTGTAGGTCTTCGATCGCCGTCACCACCAAGTCATAGGGCACCTTCACTTCCTGAAATGCGCGCTCGATCATGTCATCATAGTTGGTGGTGATGATCAGCAGGGGTTGCTTTGCCGCGATCCGCGCGAGCAGTCTGTGCAGCACGTTCGGCTCGAAATCGCTATCGAAAACGGCCTTGAGCTCGTCGTGCAACAGCTCGCGATCGAATACCGCGTGCTCAAAGTATGAGGCGACGCGCGGCAGATCCAAGCCGATCGGTTGATCGTCCTCGATATCGGCTGAATCCCCTATTCTAGCCGTGACCGTGACCAACCTTCTGGCGAGTCCCGACGCCGAAGGCGGGCACGCGCCACCATCCTGCATCATCGAAGCGCCCGGTCCCAAAAAAGGAATGACAGCTCCCCTAAGCAGTTGCGAAACAATGATTTCGTAGTTCGGCGCGGAACTCAGCAAAGCCTCTGATGGCGCTGTCTCAGCCCGTACCTGAACGTTTTTCACTTTTGCGGAAGGCAAATCAACGAGCGCTCTCCAAAACTGCGGGTCGAGAACCTGGTCATCTGTTGCGCTTGAGTCGACGCCTAGAAGATGCGTTCGTATAGCCTCTGCTTGCTTGCCATTTTCCACTTGTCGTTCGATGAGAAGACTTGTTAAGTCACTTGCCAAGCCGTTTTTCTTGATAGAAATACGGCACAAGTCAGCGACCCCCTTTCGCAGGCTGGGTATCCTGGAGTCGCGAGCGGCGATGAGCAGCTTGTGGAACGAGCCCTTGCTTTTTTCTCCGCTCCACTCACGGCTAGTCCAAAACTCAACAAGTGCCTTTTCCGCCGCGGATGACGCCGGCAATTTCTTACTTTGAACAATCGCTATAAGAGCTTCCTGGACCTCATCAAAGAGATACTCGGAGTCAGCGAAGGACATCAGGATTCTTACAGAGTCGACGTCGTGCACATCACCCAGAAACTCGATGGTATCAAGCGCATCGAGATCTTTTCCTTGCACAGCCATAGGCAACAGCGACTTAACATCAACACCCAATGACCGTGCGCAACCGAACCAAAATGAACCATCATGCCGTAGTCGCACGGAAGATAGGAGCAATGTAGCCGCAGTGGCCGAGTCGATCTGTATAAGGTTGCGTCGATCTCGGATCGTATTGAGTTCTTCCAGGGTCAAATCAGTATTTCTATTATCATCAATGTCTCGAACCAAGAAAGCTGGCCACAGTGCCAGCAACAATGGCTGCATGTGCACAAGATTGTCAGGTATATAGTCGTGGGTCAGCTCGCACATGCCGGTGCCCCCAAATGAAACATCGTGCACCACTCCGACATGCGTCAAGTGACTTAGCGCTTCTTCAGCATAGTAAGTCAATTCCTCCTCGGATTTTCGTCTGAGGATATTTTGCAGCTTGGCTCTTACGGCGATGATCAGGTCGTCGTGAGGCCGTGTATACTTTGTCCGTTCCCGAGGGCGGCTCAACTCCTCAAGTAGAAAGCGCAGAGCGTCAAGGATTTCATAGGACCGTCCTTGTGCTAACCCTTCGGCGATTCGCAATATGATGATTTCATGCGCCTTGTTCAGATTGGCTCGAACTAGAGGATCAAGTTTGACGGTCCCTGCAAGAACGCTTCGATCCAGGTCAGCCTCGGTGACGGAATAAGGCTCGGCACGTTGTCTGAACAAGGTGTCGCAAACGATTTGCAAGGTTGCTGTCTCTACCCCGCCGGGTCCGCCCAATTCCGAAATCAGCCTTTGCACAAGGGGCTCCGCGAAATGCACCCCAACATTCTCGGCGGGCCGGCGAATTGCCTCTTCTGCCTCCATTTGACCCAGGCCAGATAATTCGACACTAAAGCCTGCATCAAAGATGTGCGGAATCGCGTCTCTAAAAAAAATCATCTTTGCAAAATATTCCTCGCGAAGCGAAAATATAAAGTGCAAAGGTATCTCGTTGTCATCTATTGCTGCCGCAATCCGTTCTCTGAACGTCTCAGCGTCAGCCAAACTCCTTGCATATACGTTATTGAAAAACTCCTCAAACTGATCCATAATAAGAACAAATGACTTTGACCCCGCTTTAACGTAGTCGATTAAGGTCGTTATGGGATCGACGCCAGTAGGGTTGCCAAGACCTAAGTTGTCACAAAGTGTGCCCGCTAATTCCGCCAATGGATCATCGCCGGTCCTCACGTACAGCGTCTGAAAACCCTTTTCCTTGAGTGCCGGTATAACGCCGGCATTTAAGAGCGATGTTTTTCCCGCGCCGGTTCGCGCAAAGAGGACGACAATTCGATTGGTTAATATCTCGGCAACTAAATGTGTCGTCTCCCGCTCTCTCCCAAAAAAAATCCCGGCATCTTCTGTGCTAAATGGCACTAGTAATCTATAGGGAGAAGGAGGAAACTCATTACCCATGATCTATATCCGTAACGTAATCACGATATCTAGAACACAGCTCTTTAGAAAATTGATGAACGTCCATATCGTAGACGTGAACATTCTTATACCGCCAAAACTCTACCCAAAATGGCGAAGGATTGCGTTGGATAGCGATGGATGTTCTTTGCCGTGAAACCGGTAGTGGCTCGATTAGTCCCTTATAAACTGTTCTGATATCGATATCTTGCAACGAATAACCCAAGAATAGAAGCGTGCTGCTGGCGATGCGCCCAAGCAGAAGGGGAGGAACACCTCTTCTCCTATCCTGAAGAACTGTTAAAAGATTGATATAATCCTCTTCCGTAACAGCGGGCCAGCAATCGACTGACTGTTCACGACGCTCACGGGCATCGCGAGTAGCCGGGAAGGAGCCATGTATCTTATAAATGACTGGAAGGGTTTTGATTTCAAGGCGGGCCTGAACCGCCCTCATCTGCTTTGAAGAGAAGCCATCTGGCGGCTGTATGACACGCTCGTAAACGACCCTCTTGTCGATCGCGTGTTCCAGAAGACAATCATAATTGGTTGTTACGATGGTGGTGAAGCCGCCCCGCAGGTCTTTCGCGGGATAAACCAGAGCAGCCAGATCACGAAGTGTCGGAGACGGGCTTAGTTGATGATCCGGCAGCAGGTCGAGCAGCGTGTCCGTTATAAATTTTGTATCACGCTGTCCTCTGTAGTAAAGCGCGACACGGGGGAGATCGCTCAGGACGCAGCGCGCCAAGTCGGCGAATTTGCCACTTTTTTCGAACGCGGGATGCTTCGTGTGTACATCCACGAAGGTCTCCATGCACAGTTCTTTTCCGGAAATCTTCAAGTCGCGCGCCAGGAGGGATAGCGCTACCTCGGCGCCGAGTGGCAACCCCGCATAGCCGTCGCTCTTTATGTTTACCGCTGCGCCCAGGAAAGGGACGCATTCGCTCCGATAAATTCGGCTCAGCAACAGATCCCAATGCTCGTCTGAAAGCTGTGCCGGGGCCCCCGTCCCCACGCTGTGACCTCCCCGTTTTCGGGACTTCCATCTAGGGCAGATGGAGTCCAAGACAGATCCCACGAACTTCGACCCTGGATGTGAGCCTGTTGCCTCCAGGCATTCGCGCTACAATCGCTGCTTACGGGCGCAATAATAATACCGACTTCCGGTTATGGAAGCGTCCTGAATTGCATCTGCCGGGCGCGGAGTGTTTTGATCGTGCGTTTCGCCCGTTTCAGCGGACAGCGTCGCCTTCGCCTACCCGCCCCGTCCCGACGGCTTCACGCTGTTCCCCTTCCGCCGCCTGTTCCTCGTCGCCACCCGGTAGCGGCCTTCAGTCGGCAAAGCCGTACTTCACCAGATCCTCGAAGCTGCGCGGTTGGTGGACATCCGCCACCGTTGCGAGCCGGGCCGGAAGATCCGCGCCAAACGGCCCTGCGCTGCACTTTTTGCTTGGCTAAACACCCGCAACGTCTCATTCAATTGCTTCTCAATAGCAGTCGGGTCGAGGGAGAAGCGATCATGGCCGGGCGGTGGCGCAAGGCGCGTGTTTCGATGTTGGGGCTCGCCGTCGCGGGGATGCTGATGCCGGTCCTCGCGCCCGCGTCCGACACCGACCGCCAGGATGAGCAACTCGCGGTCAGCCTCGCGGAGCTGCTGCGTTCCGCGCGCGGGGTGATCTCCGCCAATCAGGATCTCATCAACAATCCGGCGGTCGGCGACAAGGGCTTGACCGGTCAGGTCGTCCTCGCCGATGCGCTCAAGCGCTACCAGGAAACCACCGGTCAGGACCTGTCGAAGATCGACAAGACCACCCGTTATGGCCGCGCGATGACGGCCCTCGAAAAGTCGATCGTCGCGGTTGCCGACGAGCATCAATCGACCATCAACATGCCAGGCGTCGGCTTCAAGGGGTTCATTCCGGCGGTGTTCGCGAGGCTGGTCAACGAGCACTTCGACGAACTGATGAAGGGCGAGGCGCAAATGAAAGTCACCGCCCCGAAAGAACTGGTGCGCAACCGCAAGACCGTTCCCGATGAGTGGGAGACCACCATCATCGAAACCAAGCTGCTGTCCCCCGACTGGCCGTCGGGACAACCCTTCGCCGGGTCCCAGCAGGTGCACGGCCAGAAGGCGTTCCGCTTCCTGATCCCCGAATACTACCAAGCCTCCTGCCTCGTCTGCCACGGCCAGCCCAAGGGCGAGCTGGACATCACCGGCTATCCGAAGGAAGGCGGCACGGAAGGCTCGCTCGGCGCCGTCATCAGCGTGACCCTGTATCAGGGGCAGGCCAACTGATCCGGCGCCGCTCACGTGGCCCTCAGGATGGCCCGGTTTCCGGCGCGGATAGTCCGGTGACGCCATGATGGGACTCTCCATTCGCGCCAGATTGATTGTGCTGGCGGGCCTCGGCCTGATGGTGTTTCTCACCACAATCCTGTTTCTGACCAGGACGCTTCTTACCAACACCGATTCCCTGGGTGACCAGACCGGGCTGGTCGAGAACCTGGAAACCGCTTATCGGGCGAGTCGCGAGTTCAATGAGATGAAGTACTGGCTCACCGACCTCGCGGTGAGCCTGCTGATGAACGCGGAGACGCAGGCTCGGGAGGCGCGCCAGCGGCTGGACACGGAACTCGACCGGCTTTCCGCCGTGGACCCGCAGGCCGCGACGGCCATCCGGACGGACGCCGACCTGGTGCTGCAGCAGTCGCTCTTGGCCGTGGACGCGTATACGCGGGATCAGCGGGTACTGGGCAACTCGCTGATGGCGCCGGCACGGGCCTACATGCACGACGCGGACGTCAAGCTGGAGACGCTGGTGACGCGCCTGCGGGAGGAATCGCGGCGGCTGCGCGATCACGTCGTCGAGCAGACGGAGCATACGCTGACGTTGTCGCTGGCGGTCGTCGCGGCGGCGATGATCGTCGGCTTTGCCCTGACCGGACTGTTGCTGCGCTCGATATCCCTGCCGCTGGGACGTCTCATCAAGGCGATCGAGGGCATCACCGCCGGCGACCTGAGGGCCGAGATTCCGCCGGCGGGCAAGGACGAGATCGGCGCCATGACCCGCGCGCTGAGGCTGTTCCGCGACAGCCTGATCGAGCGCGACCGCCTGAGCCGGGAAAGGGATGAGCAACGGCGAACGATCGAAACGGCGGTGGAAACGATTTCCGACGGTATCGTGCTGTACGACAGCAAGGACAAGCTGGTCGTGGCCAACAGCCGGTTTCGTGAGCTGTATGGCAACTTGCGTCACCACGTCAGGCCCGGGGTGCCCTTCGAGCAGATTGCCCGGGCCGCTCTTGATCTCGGACTTCACGATCCCGAAGACCAGACAGCCGAGAGCTGGCTGGAAAACCGGCTGGCGGAGCATCGCCAGCCTTCCGGCTCACACGTCCACAAACATAAGGACAATCGCTGGATTCGCATCACCGAGCGGCGGACGCCTGACGGAGGGGCCGTGGTGGTCTACACCGACATCACCGAACTGAAGGAGCATGAACAAGAACTGCGCGAGGCCAAGGAGCGGGCGGAGCAGGCACTCCAGGACCTCAAGCGGGCGCAGAACAGTCTGGTGCAGGCGGAAAAGCTGGCCCTTCTCGGCCAACTGGTGGCGGGCATCGCCCACGAAATCAAGAACCCGCTGAACTTCGTGAACAATTTCGCCGGCCTGTCGGTCGAGTTGTTGACCGAGCTTCGTGAAGCCCTGGAAGGCTGTCTGGAGTCGGCCGATGCCGAAACGCAAGCGGAAGTCAGCGATTTGATGCAGATGCTGGTCGGCAATCTGCGCAAGATCGCCGAACACGGCGCGCGCGCCGACTCGATCGTCAAGAGCATGCTGTCGCACTCGCGCGACGGACCTGCGGAGCGCCGGCCCGCGGATATCAACGCGCTGGTCGAGGAAAGCCTGAACCTCGCCTATCACGGCGCCCGCGCGCAGGATCAAAGCTTCAACGTCACGCTGCAGCGGGACCTGGATCAGGCGGCAGGGATGATTGAGATCGTCCCGCAGGACGTCAGCCGGGCTCTCCTGAACCTGTTTTCGAACGGCTTCTATGCGACGCAGAAGCGCCGCCGCGACGCCAATAGCCCGGACTACGAACCCACGTTGGCGGTTACCACCCGGCGCGCCGACGGCTCCGTCGAAATCAGCGTGCGGGATAACGGAACCGGCATCCCGGCCCCCGTGGTCGAGCGGATCTTCACCCCGTTCTTCACGACGAAGCCTCCCGGCGAGGGGACCGGCCTCGGCCTGTCCTTGAGCTACGACATCATCGTCCACGAGCACGGCGGCTCGCTCGAGGTCGATACGCGCGAAGGCCAGTATACTCAGTTCATCATTCGTCTGCCTTGCGGTACAGTGATGGAGGGTTTGGGGAAGACCGACAGATGAGGACCTGTGTTTTGCTCGTCGATGACGAGATCGACGCCATTGAGCTGTTTCGCCAGTCCTTCCGACGCGAGATCCGGCGCGGTGAACTGGAAATCCGCTTCACCACGTCGGGTGACAAAGCCCTGGAACTGCTTGCCAGCCGGGAAGCGGCAGAGAACTTCCTCGTTCTGTCCGACATCAACATGCCGGGGATGACCGGCCTCGAACTGCTGCGCGAGGTGAAGAAACGGTGGCCAGGGCTCGTGGTCATCATGGTCTCGGCGTATGGCGACGCGGAGAACCGCCGCCGCGCCATCGACTACGGCGCCAGCGATTTCGTAACCAAGCCCGTCGATTTCGGCCACCTCAAGCAGACGTTGGGAACCTACGTTGCTGGAGACGGCATTTGATGGCGACGAAGATCCTGGTCGTCGATGATGAGCCCGATCTCGAGCTGCTTGTTACCCAGAAATTCCGGCACCGCATTCGCAGCGGCGATTATGCCTTTCTGTTCGCCCGCGATGGCGAAGAGGCACTGACCCTCCTGGAGAAAGAGCGGGATGTGGATGTCGTCCTCTCGGACATCAACATGCCGCGGATGGATGGGCTCACTTTGCTCGAGCGGCTGCAGAACCTATCCAGCATGCTGCGAACAGTCATCGTATCTGCTTATGGTGACATGAAGAATATCCGCACCGCCATGAACCGGGGTGCTTTCGATTTCGTGACCAAGCCGATCGACTTCGACGACCTGCAGACGACCATCAGCAAGACCATCGCCGACCTGCAGGCCTTGCGCGAAGCCTACCGCCTGCAGGCCGAGGCGGAGCGGGCGCGGGCGAACCTGGCCCGCTACTTTTCCCCGAACCTGGCAAGCTACCTGACCGAGCATCCCACGACGCTCGAACTCGGCGGCGAGCGGCGCGAGCTGACGTTTGTGTTCACCGATCTCGCTGATTTCACGCCGCTGGTGGAGATGATGGACCCGTCGATCATCGTCAATCTGATGAACGAATACATACGGGAAGTCTCGCGGATCGTCTTCTCGCACGGCGGCACCATTCAGACCCTCGTCGGGGACGGCGTGCACGCCATGTTCGGCGCACCTCTGGAGCACACGGACCATGCCAGCCGGGCCGTCGCCTGTGCGCTGGATCTCGACAGCTTCTCCCAGTCGCTTTGCCGGTCAAAGCGGGCGCAAGGGATCGCCCTCGGTCATACGCGCATCGGTGTTCATACCGGGATGGCCATTGTCGGCAACTTCGGCGGCGACACGTTCTTCCACTACAGCGCCTATGGCGATGCCGTGAACACTGCGGCACGCCTGGAAGCGGCGAACAAACAGCTGGGCACGCGGGTCTGCGTGAGCGGCGCTACGGTTGCTCTCATTCCAGACTTTGACGGCCGCCCGATCGGCACCCTAATGCTCAAGGGCAAGGAGAAAGGGATTGTCGCCTTCGAGCCGCTCAACCCGACGCTCAGTCACTCGGCAGGCATGACCAGCTATCGTGAGGCGTTTGACCTGCTCGCAGCCGGTGATCCCAACGCCGTGCAAAGGTTCGCAGCCTGTGTCGGAGCGAACGGCGATGACCGGCTCGCAACCTTTCATCTCCGACGACTGCTTGCCGGACACACCGGGCCGGTGATTTCCCTCGGCGGGGCGTAGGCAACCCCGCCTGCAGGGCCCCTCCCGCTCAGACGGTCGCGGCGAAAGCCTCGATATCCGCAGGCGTTCCCACCGCAATCCCGGTCAGTTCGCGATCGATGCGGCGAGCGAGGCCGGAAAGGACCTTACCGGAGCCGATCTCCACGAGTTCGCGGATGCCTTGGCGCTTCATGTACAGGATGCTTTCACGCCAGCGCACCATGCCGGTCACCTGACGGACGAGAAGGCTGCGGATTTCGGCGGGATCGCGAACCTCTGACGCGGTCACGTTGGCAACAAGCGGCAGCGACGGCGGCAGAATGTCAACGCCGGCCAACGCTCGTGCCATGACGTCGGCCACCGGCGCCATCAGCGGGCAGTGAAACGGCCCGGAAACGGGCAGCATGACGCTGCGCTTGGCCCCACGCAAAGCCGCGATTTCGGTGGCGCGCACAACGGCGCTGCGACTGCCGCTGATCACCACCTGGCCGGGCGCATTGTCGTTCGCCGCGACGCACACGGCTCCATCGTAGCTGTCGCGGGTTGCCTCCGCGGCAATTTCGCGCGCGGTCTCGAGGTCGAGCCCCATCAGAGCGGCCATCGCCCCCTCGCCCACCGGCACGGCTGTCTGCATGGCAAGGCCCCGGATGCGCAACAGGCGCGAGGCGTCAGCAACGCTGAAGCTGCCGACGGCGGTCAGTGCGGTGTATTCGCCGAGCGAGTGGCCGGCAACGCAGCGGCCAAGCCGGGTGATGTCGATCCCATGCTCCTCGCGCAGCACCGCAAGAACCGCCATGCTGACCGCCATCAGCGCCGGTTGCGCGTTCTCGGTCAGCGTCAGCTCGGCCTCCGGCCCCTCCGCCATCAACTGTGACAGTTTCTGGCCGAGCGCCTCGTCCACTTCCTCGAAGACCTGCCGGGCGATCGGAAAACGATCCGCCAGTTCGCGGCCCATCCCGACGGCTTGTGAGCCCTGCCCGGGAAACACCAACGCCCGGCGGTCTGCCGGCGCCGGCGAGGGTTCATCGTTCTCGGTCACGGGAAGGGATTCGGCGCCCGCGGTGGCCACTCTCATTGTCTCGGGTCCTTTCGGTTATTGCCGACGTAGGGCTCGGTTAGCGTGTCTCGAAAAGGCTGTCGCGGTTGAAGTCCAGAGCACCAAGACCGGTCAAGCAAACCTTTAGTGGCGCCGACGGAATTTTAGTGCCGCAGCGCAGCGAGTCACGCTCGCACGAGCGAGCAGATAGCGGCACCGCGATCCCCTTGCAATACCCAATGCGTCAATCATGAGGCTCATGCCAGATCCCGCCTACAACATGTTGTGGCAAGCACTTGCATTTTGTTTGGCCGACCGACAAGAATCGGCCGTACTGTGACGATCGTGCGACACTCCAGAGCTTCAGAAGGCGGCTCCGGCTGGCCTTTCGAGCGACTCCTCGGCCGGCCTTGGAACACCCCGGCACGAATCAATCAAGCTGCAAAACGATCGATTTCAGGTAGGCCGATTCCGGCAGGGAGAGGTGCGCGGGATGATCGGCCGCCGCCCCGGCTTCGCGGACGATCCGCCCCGATCGTCCCGCCGCGGTGGCTCCGCGCACCACCTCCTCCATCAACGCCGATGGCTCCACATTGTGGGAGCACGAAGCAATGAAGAGAAAGCCTTCGGGCTGGACCAGCGCGGCGGCAAGCCTCGCCAGCTTGCGGTAGCCCCGCAATCCCGAGCCGAGATCCTTCTTCGATTTCACGAAGGCCGGAGGATCCGCCACGACCACGCCGAAGCGCTCGCCTGTCCGGCCCAACCGTTCCAGCTCCGCGTAAACGTCGGCGCGACGGAATTCACAGCGCTCCGCAGCGTTGGCCCCGGCCGCTCGGCAGGCCAGCCCCAGGGCTGGTTCCGAGGAATCGATTCCGGCGACCGCGACGGCACCCGCCGCTGCAGCACTGACCGCGAAACCGCCCGTGTAGCAATAGGCATCCAGCAGCGACGTACCGCGAGCGAGGCGTGCGACAAAGGCCCGGCTGTCGCGCTGGTCGTAAAACCATCCGGTCTTCTGCCCCTGGAGGACGTCGGCGAAAAAGGTCAGCCCGTTCTCGGTCACCTCGACCGGTTCTCCTGCAGTTCCCCTGGCAACGTCGACGCCGCGCGAAAGCCCTTCGGTCTCGCGTGCCGGCGCATCGTTGCGGAGGACGACGGCGCTGGGGCTGAGCAGCGCATCGAAGCTGGCGAGGACCGGCTCGGCCAACGCCTCGATTCCGGCGGTATTCATCTGCAGGACCAAAACGTCCCCGAACCGGTCGCAGACAAGCCCGGGCAGGCCATCTGCCTCGGCATGCACCAGCCGATAGTACGGCTCGGCGAAGAGCCGATCGCGCAACCTCATCGCCCGTCGCAGCCGTCGGGCGAAGAAGGCCTCGTCGATCACGGTGCCGGCGTCGGGATCGAAGATACGGAAAGCGATCAGCGTATGCGGATTGAAGCTGCCAACTCCGAGCGGCTTGCCGTCGCTGCGATGCAGGGTGGCAATCGTGCCCGGCGCAAGGCTCTTGGCCTCGGCGTCCATTCGGATCTCGTTCGAGTACGCCCATGGGTGACCCAAGGCGATGCGGCGTTCCTGACCGGCCTGCAGGAAGACGCGGGGAATGGCAGCCATCTGAGGTCTCCGAGGGCGGCTCAGGGAAACGGGACGTCGATGCTGCGCCCGTTACGGCGCGGATCGGCATACCCATCGGCAGCGCCGGTCTGGCGGTCGATCACGAGAGCTTGAACCGCCCCGATGCGGGAAGGTTGGTCCGAGAAGCGGAAGCCGAGGGCGCTCAGGCGCTGGAGGACGCCGCCGTCGAAGCCTGCCTCGGTTTCCGTTATTGCCCCTTCCGCCGGGCTCGTCAACGACAGCCGCGGCTGTTCCACCGCGTCGCGGACGGGCAAACCGAAGTCGATCAGGGCGAGGGTCACATCGAGAACCGTATTGATGATGGTCGATCCTCCCGGCGAACCGTAGGCGGCAACGGGTCGCGGCCCCTCATCGCCGGCAGCGAACACGATCAGCGGCGTCATGCTGGAGCGCGGTCGCTTTCCCGGCGCCACGTCGTTGGCTCCCGGGTCCCAGTCCCGATCACCGGGCCGGCCGCGCTGGCGCGGCGCGAGATTGAAGTCGGTCAGCTCGTTGTTCAGCACGAAACCGAACCCCGGAACCATCAGCCCGCTGCCCCAGGGCGCCTCAACGGTGGTGGTGCAGGAGACGATGTTGCCCCACCGGTCGATGATGGTGAAATGCGTCGTCTCCCGCCCCTGGTCTCCGGCGGATGACCTGGTTTCGGTAGCGGCGCCGGTGTCGTAGGGGAACGGATTACCGGGCCGGACGACGGGGATCCGGCGCTGCGGCGTAATGCAGTAGGCGCCGCCGGAAGGACTGCCGTCAGGACATGATGCGGACCGCCGGGCCAGGTAGCGGTCGTCGATCAGGGCCTGCACGGGAAGATCCGGGAGGATATCGGTGTCACCCATCCAGACGGACCGATCCGCGAAGGCCAGCCGCATGGCCTCCTGAACCACGCTGAGGGTGGCAAACGATCCGTCACCGAAGCCCGCGTTTGTATCCGAAAGCGGAAAGCGCTCGAGCATCTTCAGCATCTGGATCAGCGTCAGGCCACCGGACGACGGCGGCGGAGCCGCCCGGATGATCCAGCCGCGGTAGGTTGCCTCGACGGGTTCGCGGACGACCGGACGATAGGTTGCAAGGTCCTGGCAGGTCATGCGCCCCTGGCCGCGCGGACCAAGTGCCGTGCGTGTTGCCTGCTGGGTGGCGATCACAGCGCGGGCGAGACCGGAATGATCGGCGCAGTCGTAGAGGACGTCGGGGCCGCGGCGCGCGATCAGGCGGAAGGTTCGCGCCAGATCCGGCTGCACCAGAATCGCCCCCGGTTCAGGTGGCTGTCCGCAGGACGCATCCTTCTCCGCGTCCTTTCCTGTGGGACGGAAGACACGTCGGGCCTCGTCATAGTCGGGAGAGCCGCAGTCGCTTTGCAGGCGGGTACTGGCCAAGCTCTCCGCCAACCTCTGATCGACGGGAATGCCATTTTCCGCGGCAGCAATCGCCGGCGCCAGCGCCTCGGCCAAAGACAGCGTGCCCCACTGCGCGAGGGCCAGTTCGACCCCCCGCAGCGCTCCCGGCACGCCCACGGCGAGCCCGCTGGTCGAGGCCAGCGCCCACGGCATCGGCGCCCCGTCCGGACCGATGAACATTCCGGCGTCCGCCGCAGCCGGGGCGATCTCGCGGGAGTCGACGACGACCGTCCGCCCCTGCCCGGCCAGATGGATCATCATGAACCCGCCGCCGCCGATCCCGGACGACTGCGGCTCCACCACGTTCAGCATGAAGAGCGCCACGGCGGCCGCATCGACGGCGTTGCCACCGTTCTGCAGCACGCGCGCTGCTGCCTCCGCGGGAAGCTGCTCGGATGTGACAACAACGCCGCCGTTCCAGCCCGAGGGCGCCGGAACCGCGCCGATCCTGCCACTCCCTGGCTGCGGCGCACTTGGCACCGCGGGGTGCAACCGATCCGTCGACTGGCAGGCGGCTAAAGCCCACAAGAGCCCGCCGACAAGCATGACCAAAACGTTCTTCCGCCGTGGCCGAAACCGGTCGTCTTTGGTTTCCCTCATTGATCGAAGTCCTGATCCGGTCATCGGTCCTCTGTATTTTTACGTATACGGATACTATTTGCCGATCATTTGGCTAGTCATGGCTATACCACAAATGAGGGTTATTATATGTCACTTTTTACCGAATTTAATAAGCATTACTGTTCAGACCAGGAAAATCAACGATGGAGCATACCGGACAAACTCCTTCGCCGTTGCTCCCATGTAACATGGCCGGCATGTTCCGAACGTTGTCAAACACCGCTCATTGCGCGGTTCATAAGAAAATACTATACTTTTTGCTTCGCATGCTGCCTTTCGCAATGTTGTGAGAGCGGCGCGAGGAGTGGGGACAAGAAATCATGCGCGGCACACTTTGCTCGGCTATTGCCGGAGCGGGGATGTTTGTTCTATTCGCTACTTTGGCATTTGCAATCGAACCTCTTGATCCTGTGTCGGAAGAAGATATCGGGATCGACTCGCTGATGGTGGTGGCGCCCCCGGCGGATCTGGGCGATGTCCCGCTCCGAGTGGTGGGCAAGGTTGGCACCCGGCCCGTCGTCGTCAATCCAAAAAACGCCAACCGGGTTGTCGCGGCCTTCGTCACCGAGACCGGATGCTATACCCGCGCCAGCGCGAACGGGGGCCAGTCGTGGGCCCCGGCGAAGAAGCTGCCGCTCGCGGCCGACATGAAGATCTGTGATGCTCCGACCTTGCTGTGGTCAACCGACGGCAGGCGGGTCTACGCGGCCTTCTTCTATCGACGCAACAATGCATCCGGCCTCATGGTAAGTGGCGGTATCGCACTCAGCTTTTCCAGCAACCATGGCGTTACCTGGTCTCCGCCCGTCAGGGTCATCGATATTCCGGACGTTAACGAACCGCCCACCTACGGTGAGTTCAACTATGAAAAAATCTTCCTTGCAATGCCTTTGCCGGAGCATCAAGCGAATACCCTCTACCTTCTCGGAGAGATTCATCCGCAGCTGGGTGTCGGCTATGATTTCTTCAGATCTTCCAATCGGGGGTTAACCTGGACGCCGCGAAAGTTCTTAACGGGGTACGACGCTCCGGGCGGTGACTACGGCGAAGCCATTGCCGCTGGCCTTGGCGGCAGGATCCTTGTCACGGTCGGCCACATCGAGGATTCAACCAAGCAGGTGGTGGCATTGAGATCCAGCGACTACGGCGAGACCTTCACGCGATCCGTGATCGTTGCCAACGTGGAAACGGTCGATACCGCGGTGGCCTTCGGGGTGAATGGAGCAGCGCATCTCGTCTACGTGGAAAGCGGCGACGCGCCCCCCAGCCGCATCCGCTACACGCGCAGCCTGCGGCCCCCTTATACCTCGTGGTCCGCGCCGGTCACGCTCGGCAGCGATATCCATAACGGCGAACAGAGAGTCGGAATGCCGGCGTTGGCCGTTTCCCCCTGCGGCAGCGCTGGCAGTGTCCTGCAGGTGGTCTGGCTGTCCAACTGGGAGGGATTTGCGAACTTCAACGTCTATTACACCCGCAAGTTCGCCGGCAATCCGTGGAGCGACAGCCTGCGGGTCTCCGATTATACCTTGGCACAGGGCGACCGCGCCGAGCCCGGCCTGGCCGCTGCCGCCGGCAAGGCGATTGCCGTGTGGGGAACCGAAGCTCCGAGCAGCGATCCCTTCGCGGTCTGGTCCAGCCGCATCGCGCCGGGGATTCCCTGCCCGTAGAGCCACGGGGCGGCGCCGGCAGGCAGCCAGAGCGCCCTTAAGGGAGGTCCCGGCTGTCAGCCGTGGGCACCGTTAAGGGCGCTCTTCTGCCGGCAGGGGCGATCGGTGTGGTCACATCCCTTTCGGTGCAAAGATCTCCTGCGGCTCCTTCAACCCCTTCAGCAGGTGATAACCAAGGGATTCGACAGGGTCTTCAATGCAAGCCGCGAAGTCGGCAGAGATCAGGACGGGGCGGGCGAGCGCTTTGGTCATGTCTTGCAAACGGGCCGACCGATTGACGGCGGCCCCCATGACGGTGAAGTTGAGCCGCTCCGGTGCGCCGATGTTGCCATAGACGACTTCGCCGACGTGCAGGCCGACGCCGAAACGGATGATCGGTTGCCCTCTCCGCGATCGTCGCTGATTGACCGTGGCGATGCCGTTGAAGGCATCGCGTGCGGCGTCCAACGCAGCCAGGCAGGCCTGATGGCGGTCGCCCGTCGCAGACGTCGGGAAAACCACCAGCATGGCATCGCCGATGAAATGCAGAATTTCTCCTCCGCGTGGAATCACCGCGGCGTCGACGAATTCGAAATAGGCATTGAGGATTTCGAGAAGCTGGGCCCAGGGCAGACGGTCCGTCAGCGCGGAAAAATCGCGAAGGTCGCTGAACCAGATGGCCGCGTCGATGACGTCGCCCTCACCGCGGCGGATCAGCCCCTGCAAGACACGGCGGCCCGCCCGAGAACCGACATAGGTATCGAGCAAGGCAAGCGCGGCGCGATGCTCCACGAACGTCTCGATTGGCAGCGCCAGGAATTGGACCAGCACCTGAAACTTGGCGATATCGCACTCGGAGAAACCGCCGGGACGATCGGTCGCAATACACAGCGCGTTCAGTTGGCCGGTTGAGAAATCCAAAGGGAACGCGACGTAGTCGGTCCCGCCGCGCGCGGCGAGAAACTGCAGCGACGGATGGTCCACCTTGTTATCCGGACACGCCAGCTGGCACCGGACCATCGCGCCGTTTTCGTGGATCCGTTGCGTCGGACTTCCGCCATAGGTCACGGTGTCGGAGAAACTGTGCCCCACCATCCTCTCGTCAACCCGACGAGCGTTCCGGTCCCATGTCAGGTGCCAAGCTGCAAACCTTGGATGAATGGTGCGAATGTCCAGGCCCAGGCGCCAGAGGGGCGCCCCCGCGGCGAGAAGGCTGTCGCAGAGACGGGCGATAAACGCGGCCGGCTTCTTGATATGGCGACCATCCTTGATCACCCAGGCCAGGATCGGAGCCAGGCTCCAGCCGACCTCGGCGCGGAAAAGGCTCTCAAGGTAGGAGAGGTCGGCCGGTTGAACAGGAGGACTCGACGGCCGCGGTCGGCTCTTTGTCATTCGCTCCATCGGCCTCGATATCTCGGCGTCTCGAAAGGAATTCGCCCCGGCTAGTGCCGGGGCGAAAAGGTCCGTTGTGCCGGGAAGGATTAAAGCGCGCGCATGAACGCCACCAGATCCTTCTTCTCGTCAGCCGTCAACTGCGTGCTGAGAACGAGGTTGAAGAACTCGACCGTGTCGTCAAGGGTCAGCAACCGGCCGTCGTGCAGATAGGTCGGCGAATCCTTGATTCCGCGCAGCGGGAAGGTCTTGATCGGACCATCGGCGCTGGCCATCCGCCCGTTGATCATCTGCGGCTTGAAGAACCGCTCAACCTGAAGATTGTGCATCAGGTTGTCCGTGTAATAGGGCGGGGCGTGGCAGGTGGCGCACTGGCCTTTGCCAAAGAACACCGCTTCGCCCCGCTTCTCGGAATCGCTGGCCTTGGCCGGGTCCAGGCGTCCCAGCACGTTGAGCTTGGGTGCGGGCGGGAAGTCGAGAATCTCCTCGAACTCTGCCATGAAGTGGACCTGGCTTCCGCGTTCCAGGATGTTCACGCCCTTCTTGGTGGCGATCACCGGATCGCCATCGAAGTAGGCGGCGCGCTGCTCGAACTCGGTGAAGTCTTCGACGGTCTTGAGCGCCCGCTGGGAGCCGAACAGCCGCTGGATGTTCACGCCGCGAAGCGGAGGCGTATCGATCCGATGGCGGAACTCCTGCGGACGAATGTCTCCGACCAGATGGGTCGCGGCATTGGTGTGGCCGTTGACGTGACAGTCGAAGCAGGTCACGCCCCGGCTCGGCAGCGCTGAACGCCGGTCATCGGTCTGGTTGAACTGCTGCTGCGGAAACGGCGTTACCAGCAGCCGCACGCCTTCAATCTGCTTCGGATTGAGAATGCCGTTAAACAGATCGAAGTAGTTCATGATGGTGACGAGTTGCCCCTTCGAGACGTCGCCGAGATCGGGGCGTGTCGTCAGAAAGATCGGCGGCGGAAACTCCGGCAGCATGTGGTCGGGCAGGTCGAAATCGAGATCGAAGCGGGTGAGATCCCGGCCCTCCTGCTTCTTGATCTCCTCGATATGGAACTTCGGAAAGACCATGCCGCCTTCTTTATGATTGGGATGCGGTAACGGGAAAAAGCCCTTCGGGAACACCCCTTTTTCGCGGACTTCATCAGGCGTCATCTTCGCCAGTCCGTCCCAGGTCGTGCCTGCCGGCAGCTTCACCCGGACCCCTTCCTGGACAGGTTTGCCACGCGACATGGTGACGCCGGCTGCCGGACGATTGCTCAGGTCGTATCGCTGCTCCAGAAGCTGCTGATGTTCTTTGGTAACCTCGGGTTTCGCCGCGGTCATGCGGTTCATGATGGTGGCGAAGTCTTCGGTGATGGCGACGGGTGCGTAGCTGGTGGGGTGTTCTGCCCGTGCGCCCGATGCCGTCAGACTCGCCGCCAGGGCGACGGCGAGCCCCGCATGGCGGAAACACGCTGTTTGGCACATCATACTTGAGCTCCCTTCTTGGTTGATCGTGGTAGATTGTTCTCCCCAAATGAAATTAAGACCTATTTCGGTTAACCGCGGCGCCGACTGAAATATCTAGCCATTGAATTTATGCTCCATTTCGGCCAATCGCAACGTACGAAGGCGCCAGGGTCCGCCCCAACCAGCATTCGCTGAAGCCGTCGTCCCCATGTGATCGACGGGTGTGTACATGCCCCTGTTTTGACAGCCAGCGGAGTCGGCCGCGGGGAGAAACAACAGCCGAAGCGGGCATTACAAATGAAAACTACTTTCACTCTTGTGTCCTTATAGTTGGATGACGGATCTCTGTTGAACTTGCCATCCGGACGAGTCGCTTATAGAAGGGTTTTCAAAGCCTTCCCGCCCGTTGACAGGCGAGATCGAAGACTTCTAAGATGCGGAAAGCGTCATGGAACGGCGGCGGGAAGTGGCTCAGGATAACCAGCTTTTGCTGAGGCCGCGGCAGCAAAGTGGGCTGTTTGCGGGTAGTCCTATCGAGTTAAATTTTAGTCCCAACGTAAAGATTAGCCAAAACAGTTAAATCAAAACCGATTGCTTCGGCTTTTCTTTATTGTGCAGCCTGGCCACCGCCGGCATCTTCTACGGAGACAATAATGAGTGCAGCGTTAGCGGCCGCCGCCCCTTCACTTCGGGTAGCTATCCCGTACGACGAGGAGGTCATCAAAAAATTCACGATCGCCACGGTCTTCTGGGGGATCGTCGGATTTTTGGTCGGGGTGGTGATTGCGTGGCAGCTTGCCTTCCCGCTGCTTAATCTCGACTTGGAATGGACCACGTTTGGCCGGCTGCGCCCGGTGCATACGTCGGCGGTGATCTTCGCTTTCGGCGGCAATGCGTTGCTGGGCACCTCGCTCTATGTGGTGCAACGGACCTGCCGCGCGCCGCTGTTCGGGGGGGCGGGGCTCAGCAACTTCATCTTCTGGGGCTACCAGCTGTTTATCGTGCTGGCCGCGTCCGGATACGTCCTGGGCATTACCCAGTCCAAGGAATATGCCGAGCCGGAATGGTATGTGGATGCTTGGCTGGCTATCGTGTGGGTTTCCTATCTGGTGTGCTTCGCCGGCACCCTCGTGCGCCGCAAAGAACCGCATATCTACGTGGCTAACTGGTTCTATCTGGCCTTCATCGTCACCGTCGCCATGCTGCATATCGTCAATAATCTGGCGATCCCGGTGTCGCTGGGCAGCACCAAGAGCTACATTGTTTGGGCTGGCGTCCAGGACGCGATGACGCAATGGTGGTACGGCCACAACGCCGTCGGCTTCTTCCTGACGGCGGGCTTCCTCGGCATCATGTACTACTTCATTCCGAAGCAGGCGGAGCGGCCGGTCTACTCGTACAGACTGTCGATCGTCCATTTCTGGACTCTGATTTTTCTCTACATCTGGGCAGGGCCACATCACCTGCATTATACCGCCCTTCCCGACTGGGCGCAGACATTGGGCATGATCTTTTCGATCATGCTGTGGATGCCCTCATGGGGCGGCATGATCAACGGCATCATGACGCTTTCCGGTGCCTGGGATAAGCTGCGGACCGATCCGATCCTGCGCTTCATGGTCGTGTCGGTGGCCTTCTACGGCATGAGCACCTTCGAGGGCCCGATGATGTCGATCAAGGCGGTCAACTCGCTCAGTCACTTCACCGACTGGACCATCGGGCACGTGCATTCCGGAGCCCTCGGCTGGGTGGCGTTCATTAGCTTCGGCGCGGTCTACTTCCTGGTGCCGAAGCTGTGGAACCGCGAACGCCTGTACAGCCTGCGCCTGGTCACGTACCATTTCTGGATCGCCACCATTGGCATCGTTCTCTACATCACGGCGATGTGGATCTCCGGGATCATGCAGGGGTTGATGTGGCGGGCCTACGATTCACTCGGCTTCCTGCAGTACTCCTTCATCGAGACGGTCGAGGCGATGCATCCCTACTACGTCATCCGCGCCCTGGGGGGGACGCTGTTCCTGCTGGGCGGCCTGATCATGGCGTACAACATCTGGAAGACGGTGCGCGGGGACCTGCGAACCGAGGCCGCTTTCCTGCAACCGCAGCCGGTGCGCGTCGTCACCGGCGCCGCCGAATAGGGAGGGCTGCGGTATGAGGATCAGTCACGCTCTGTTCGAGAAGAACGTCATCATTCTGATCATCGGCATCCTGGTGACGGTGTCGATCGGCGGGTTGGTGCAGCTGGTGCCGCTGTTCACCATGGAACAGACCATCGAGAAGGTTGAAGGGGTTCGGCCCTACTCTCCGCTGGAGCTGGCCGGCCGAAACATTTACGTCCGTGAAGGCTGCTATCTGTGCCACAGCCAGATGATCCGGCCGTTCCGCGACGAAGCGGAACGCTATGGCCACTACAGCCTCGCCGCCGAAAGCATGTACGATCACCCGTTCCAATGGGGCTCGAAGCGCACCGGTCCCGATCTGGCGCGCGTCGGCGGCAAGTATTCCAACGACTGGCATGTGGCGCATCTGATCAGCCCGCGCAGCGTCGTGCCGGAGTCGGTCATGCCGCCATACGCCTTCCTCGCAACGAAGGATCTCGCTTTTGCCGACGCTGCCGATCACATGCGGACCCTGCGCATGACCGGCGTGCCCTACACCGACGAGCAGATCGCCGACGCGATGAAGGACTTGGCCGCGCAGGCGGCGGGGGAAGGCGCCGATACCACCGGCGTCGAAAGCAGATATCCGAAAGCGGTGATGGGTGACTTCGACGGCGATCCGACCCGGGTCACCGAGATGGATGCGGTGGTCGCTTACCTTCAGATGCTGGGCACGCTGGTCGACTTCAAAGACTATCGGCCGGCGGCCGACTTCCGCTAGCAATGGCGACGCCAGCCCAGCCTGGATCAGGAGCACGGCCATGGAGTTTTCCGGAATCTTTGAGTGGCTTCGCTCGCTGTGGGTGATCTGGCTTGTCCTCCTGTTCGCGCTGGTCGTCTGGTGGGCGTATCGCCCGAAAAACAAGAAGCGCTTTGAAGAAGACGCCCAGATCCCCTTCAGGGACGAGGGCGGAGGAAAAGAAGATGGCAGGTAAAGAACTCGACACGCTCACCGGGATCGAAACCACCGGTCACGAGTGGGATGGCATCAAAGAGCTGAATACACCCCTGCCCAAGTGGTGGTTGTGGGTGTTTTACATCACGATTGTTTGGGCGCTGGCCTACAGCATCGCCTTTCCATCGTGGCCGTGGCTGTCGGGTTATTTCGGCGGCGTGCTGGGTTATTCGACTCGGGAGCAGTTCGGAGAGCGGATGGCCGCCTTCGACGCCAGCCGCGCCGACTGGTCCAGCCGCATCGCTGCTGCTTCGCTCCAAGAGATCAACGATGATCCAGAACTCTTGCCGATCGCGACGGCGGGGGGCAAGGTGATCTTCGCCAACAACTGCGCGCCCTGTCACGGCACCGGGGGCACCGGCCGTCCCGGCGGCTTTCCCGCTCTGGTTGATGACGAATGGATCTGGGGCGGCACCGCCGGGGATATCTACACCACGATCCATCACGGCGTGCGCAACGACGATCCGGACTCCCGTGTTTCGCAGATGCCGGCCTTCGGTGCCGACGGCCTGCTGACGGCCCAGCAGATCAACGCGGTCGCCGACCACGTTCTAGCCCTCTCCGGACAGGGGCCCGACAACGCGGAAGGTGCTGCCGTCTTCGCGGAGAACTGTGTCGCCTGCCACGGTGACCTGGGAAAAGGCGAGCCGGCCGTGGGCGGTCCCGATCTGACGGATCAGATCTGGCTTTATGGTGGAAGCAAGGCCGCGATCGTCAGTCAGATTACCAAACCGCGGCTCGGCGTCATGCCGTCGTGGAATCAGCGTTTGTCCGACGTCGAGATCAAGCAGGTTGCCACCTATGTCCATTCCTTGGGAGGTGGCCAGTAACTAAATCGGAGAAGAGCGACGCCGCGGAAAGCGGCAACGATCAGCAAGGCGAACACTCGATAAAATCACAATAAGTTCGCCCAGAAACAACAGGGGGAGGCGCGGCGGGTTTTCCGTCCAGCCTCCCCTTTTCGCATACGGCGTGGCGCGCGACACGGGCCGGCGCCACCGGAGCAGAGAACAGGACCGACAACAATGGCGAGTGCCGAGATAGCCGTGGCCGATAGCACCGCAATCCGGGATCGAGCGGAAGAGCCGGCGCCTCCGCCGGCCGGCGAAACGCCACCGCCGAAGCAGGAGCTGTTTGCCAATCGGATCAAGATCTATCCACGGGCCATTCGCGGTCGCTGGCGGCGGATCAAGTGGTGGGTCGTCGCCGTCCTTCTTGGTCTTTATTATGCCGCTCCCTGGATCCGCTGGGATCGCGGCCCGGGCGCGCCGGATCAGGCGTTGCTCATCGACATGCCCGGCCGCCGTGCTTACTTCTTCGGCCTGGAGATCTGGCCGCAGGAGGTCTATTACCTGACCGGACTGCTGATCCTGGGTGCCGTCGGTCTGTTTCTGGTCACGGCCTGGGCGGGGCGCGTCTGGTGCGGCTTCACCTGTCCTCAGACGGTCTGGACCGACCTGTTCATGTGGGTCGAACGAAAGATCGAGGGCGACCGCAACGCCCGCATCCGTCTCGACAGAGGGCCGCTGACCTTCGCCAAGGTTCAGAAAAAGTTGCTGAAGCACGGCGCTTGGCTGCTGATCGCGCTGGCGACAGGCGGCGCCTGGATCATGTACTTCTACGACGCGCCAAGTCTCGTTCGGGATTTCGTGACTGGCGAACTGTCCGGGTCGGTCTACGGCTTCATCTTTCTCTTCACCGCGACCACGTATGTTCTCGCCGGCTGGGCGCGCGAACAGGTGTGCATCTACATGTGCCCCTGGCCCCGCTTTCAGGGCGCGATGTTCGATGAAGACTCGCTGATCGTAACGTACGAGGAGTGGCGCGGCGAGCCGCGCGGCGGGGCGCGCAAGGCTCAGTCCTTCGAAGGACGCGGCCATTGCGTCGACTGCGGGATGTGCTGGCAGGTCTGCCCGACCGGGGTGGATATCCGCAAGGGTCAGCAGATGGCGTGTATCGGCTGCGGCCTGTGCATCGACGCATGCAACAGCGTGATGCCGCGCTTCGGCCTGCCTCCGGAGCTCATCACGTACGACTCGATCAATAACCAGATCGCGCGGTCGCGTGGCGAAAAGACGCGCATTCGTCTCTTCAGGCCCCGGATTCTCGCCTACTTGGCGCTGCTCGCGATCGTCGCAAGCGTGATGACCTTCAGCCTGTCAACGCGGTCCCGTCTGGAGGTCAATGTGATCCCCGACCGCCAGCCGCTGTTCGTCAAGCTCTCCGATGGTTCGATCCGCAACGGCTTCACCTTCAAGATCCTGAACATGAAGCGGGAACCCAAGAGTTACATTCTCGCAACCGACGGTCTCATCGGCGGCGAGATCAGCGTCCTCGGCCGGCATCAGGACAGCGGCCCCTATATCGAACTGAATGTGGGGCCTGACGAGATCGGCACCTTCAAGTTGTTCGTCAAGGCACCACCGGAGAGCCTGGCCGGGAAGATGACAAACTTTACATTCTACCTGATTGATCAGAAGACCCGGGAGAACGTCGAATACAACGCGGTCTTCAACGCACCGGCGAGCCACGATGAGCGCGCTCCCCTGTTTACAGGCGCGGGAAGCTGACGCCGATGGCCAAACAGCGCTCGGATGGGTGGTGGTATCCCTGGACCTTCGTCTTCGGCATGGTGCTGGTGATCGCAGTCAACATTATGCTGGTGGTGTACGCTGTCGGGACCTTCCCGGGGCTTGAGACCGAGGACGCCTACCAAAAGGGCATCAAATACAACAAGACGCTTGCCGCCGCCCGCGCCCAAGAGGCCCGGGGCTGGAGCGTCGGCGTCCGTTACGCGCCGCATCCAGTGGAGGAAACTGCGGAGGGCCACCGCGAGGGTGAATTGGTGGTTACTCTCCGGGACAAGGCGGGCGAGCCGTTGCGCGGCCTGGACGTGACGGCCGCTCTCGTTCGCCCGACGCGGGGCGGTTTCGATGCGCAGATCGAACTGGAGCCGCGCGGTCGCGGGGAATACGGGGCAGAGGCGAGCCTGCCGCTTCCCGGCCAATGGGATGTCCGCGTCTCGGCGCGACGGGGAGATGAGGAGGAGTTTCAGGCGACGCGGCGGATCGTTGTGCGATGACCGAAGGCATCGCGCCGTTTGTGGCCGATGCTGACTCCCCTCTCGGCATCGCGCCGCCCTCCGTCGATGGCGAAAGCCACGGACGGACGACCGTATCGGTGTGCGCTCATTGCGGCGCTCCCGCCCAGGCCGGCGCCGGATCCAGCCTTGCTTTCTGCTGCTCGGGATGCGAGGCGGCCTATGCCATGGTGTCGGGCCTCGGCCTCGATGCCTATTATCGCAAACGCACCCTTGATCCGCAGCAGCGGCTGCTTCGTCCCGAGACCGAGCCTTCGGTGCTCGATCTCGCGACCTGGACACATCACGCCGATGATGGCACCGCTTCGATCAGCCTGCTGGTGGAGGGGGTGCACTGTGCCGCCTGTGTCTGGCTGATCGAGGCGGTGCTCGCCCGCCAGCCAGGCGTCCTCGCCGCCCGCATCAACATGACGACCCGGCGCCTGCAAGTGCGCTGGCGCCGCTGCGAAACCACGGCCGAAGGCCTGGTGGCCACGGTCTCCCAGCTCGGCTACCGGCTGGTGCCGTACGACCCGGCCTGCCTGGATGTCGGTGGTCGTCACGAAGAAAAGGAACTGCTGCGGGCGATGGCCGTGGCGGGCTTTGCCGCCGGCAATGTCATGCTGCTGTCGGTCTCGATCTGGGCCGGCCACGGCGAGGGAATGGGACCCGGAACGCGGACCTTGTTCCACTGGCTGTCGGCACTGATTGCCCTTCCGGCGATTGCCTACGCCGGGCGACCGTTCTTCCGGACGGCGTGGGGTGCGCTGCGGGCGCGCCGCGTCAACATGGACGTCCCCATCTCGATCGGCGTCCTTCTGGCCGCAGGCATGAGCCTGCAGCAGACAATCGCCGGCGCCGAGCACGCTTACTTTGACGCGGCGATCGGCCTGCTGTTTTTCCTTCTGATCGGCCGTTACCTCGATCGCCGCGCGCGTGGTCAGGCGCGCTCCTCGGCGGAGCAGTTGCTGGCGCTGGCGGCGCGCGCAGTGACCGTCGTCAGACCCGACGGCACGCGGCAGGTGCTGCCGCCGGCCCGCGTGAGCCGCGGCGCCCGCGTTCTGGCCGCAGCCGGAGAGCGCGTTGCCGTCGATGGGCGCGTGCTCGAAGGAGAGAGCACAATCGATACGAGCCTGATCGACGGCGAAAGCATCCCGAAGGCCATTCGTCCGGGGGGCCTGGTCTTCGCCGGGACGCTCAACCAGGGGGCACCGCTCCTCATCGAAGTTGCGGCGGTTGGCGACGGCACCCTTCTCGCCGAGATCGCGCGCCAGGTCGAACTGGCCGAACAGCAGCGCGGACGCTATGTCGCGCTCGCCGATCGCGTGGCGCGCCTCTACGCCCCGGTGATCCACACCGCCGCGCTGGCGACGTTCCTGTTGTGGTGGATCGGGTTCAGCGTTCCCTGGCAGCAGGCCACGATGAACGCGATCGCTGTCCTCATCATCACCTGTCCCTGCGCGCTCGGCCTAGCCGTGCCGGTGGTGCAGGTCGTCGCCACCGGCCGGCTGCTGCGCCGGGGAATCCTGCTGAAGTCGGCGACCGCCCTGGAGCGCGTGGCGGAAGCGGACACGGTCGTCTTCGACAAGACCGGGACCCTTACCGAAGGACGGCCGCGATTGCTGCCTGATCCGATCCTTGATTGCGCGACGCTGCAGGAGGCAGCGGGGCTGGCGCTGGCAAGCCGGCATCCCCTGTCGCGCGCCCTGGTCGAGGCCTGCGAAGCCACCGGCCATCCGCCCAACTCCACCGCAAACGTCCGCGAGATGCCGGGCCACGGGCTGGAGCGCGAGACAGCCGAGGGCCTCGTTCGACTTGGCAGCGCCGTGTTCTGCGGCCTGCAATATCCAACCGATGCGGATCCCGCCGACAACCCGCTGCCGGAGCTCTGCTTTCTCCGCCCCGGCCGGCCACCGATCCGCTTCCGGTTCGAGGACGCGCTCCGCGCCGATGCGGCCGCGGTCGTCAAAGAACTGGGCCACCGGGGCTATTCTATGCTGCTCCTTTCTGGCGACCGGCCCGCTGTGGTACGAGACGCCGCGGGCGCGGTTGGCATCACGCGGTGGGAAGCGGGACTGCGGCCCGCTGACAAACTGGCGACACTGACGGCGCTGGCCGCGGAAGGCAAGCGCGCGCTGATGATCGGCGACGGTCTGAACGATGCGCCGGCGCTGGCGGCCGCCCATGCCTCGCTATCGCCGTCCACCGCCATCGACGTTGCACAGACCGCTGCGGACGCGGTGTTCCAGGGGGCGAAGCTTTGGCCGGTCATCGAGATTATCGGCGTCGCCCGGCGGGCGCAGGCGGTCGTGAAGCAAAACCTTATGCTGTCCCTGGGCTATAACCTGCTCGCCCTTCCTCTCGCCGTCGCCGGCCTGGTCACCCCGCTGATCGCCGCCGTCGCCATGTCCACGTCATCGCTGCTGGTGATCGCCAACGCCCTGCGGCTGAACCACGCGCGCGTTTGATGGACGTTCTGCTCTGGCTGATTCCGGCGGCGCTGGGCCTCGGCCTGCTCGGGCTGGTGGCTTTTCTCTGGGCGTTGAAGAGCGGGCAGTTCGACGATCTCGACGGCGCCGCCCATCGAATTCTGTTCGATGACGAGGATGCTCCGCCGCCGGAGAACGACGAGGGCAGGCCCTGAACGAATTGTCCGGGCAGGAAAGCCGATGTCGGCGTCGCCCCTGCCCGGCCTTTGCAATCGACTACGAGGTAATCTTGATGATCCTCGCTTCCGATGGCGCTCCATTCTGGGCAAAGACGAACAGCAGGTAATAGCCAGGCAGTGTGTAGTTCCGATTTGTGGGGCTCTTGATCGTCAAGGTCTGACCGGCCTGGGTGAAGGACAGGGTCTGAAAGTTTTGCTCGAGGTTATTGACGTGGGTCGTTGAGCCGGCACGCAGCAGGGTCACCCGCGTGATGACGTTCCCCGTCCCTACGGTCGCTTTGAAGGACGCAGTCTTGCTCAGAGCCAGGGCGGCCGGCGTGCCCGACAGCGTGGGTCGGGTCCCCGCGTACAGATAAGGCGGATAGTAGATTTCCGCGTTGAGGTTTTTCACCGGACCCGGCGCTCCACCGCCACCGGTGAGGACGCTTCCGTCCGGCAACAGCAGAGCGGTGGAATGATAAAGGCGCGGCTTTGCTGCCCTCGCGCCCGTCGTCCACGTTCCTGTCGCCGGGTTCCAAATCTGTGCCGTGTAGGCGACGCCGCTGAGTTGGTTGCCGATCACTGATCCTCCTGTGACGACAACCTTTCCGTCGGCCATCACCGTCGCATTGGACCAGAGACGGTCCTGATCAATGTTCGCCGTCGGTTTGACCACCGGTTGCGCGCCATTGATGTCCACGACGATCGCTTTGCTTCCGGATCGCAGGGATAAGAGCTTTCCTTGAGCAAAATTCGCGGTAGGAAGTGACTCTCTTGAGCGAAGTGTGGTATTCGCTAGCTGCGTAATACTTCCTGTTCCGGTATATGAAAGATAAAACATTTTGCCATCATGGCCCAACACGAAGACCTTTCCGGCGTTATTTGGCGCTTGATAGGCTTGAGGATAATACCAGGCAGCCCCGGAAACGAAGGCCGCGTTGCTACTGGCGTTGGTCAGCAGTTTCCAGCCGGTTCCCGTATACAGCTCCGGGGTCGGAACGTACGTGTTCTTTGAGGAACGCCCACCCAAGACGACCTTCTGGCCGTTTGCGAGCGGTACGAGCGAAGGATACCAACGCTTGAAAGCCATCGACTGATCCGGCTTCAAAGTGTTGTCCTTTGGATAGAAAATCGTGGTCGCATCGTCGGAATAATTCCGAACGCCGCTGATCGTCTCATCGCCGCCGCTGAGCAGGACGTTGCCGCTGCCAACGATGACGGACTGTGCGCTGCAGAAAACGTCGGTGCCAGTCCCGTTTGGAAGGGTCAGATGAGAGCCGCCGCCGGTTCCCTGCTTCGGATTCCACACGTCGTAATAGAAAGCACCCTGTTGCCCATTCTTATCCGTTCCATAGCTCAGGATCCGACCATCCGGCAGCACCACGCCATGGATGGGGATGATCGGCCAGGTGACCGCTGCGCCAAACGTCCCCTTTGTATTGGCGTTGGGCGCTGTCGGCAGCGCTGCCTCGGCGGCAGCCGCAGCCATCTCCGCGGACATCGCCATGTCCTGAGGCACCCCTGGGCCAGGTCCATAATCGATCGGCCTGGGGCCATTATCGCTCTCAGCGCCCACGATTCCGCTTATTGTCTGCGCCGCAAGCTGTCCCGGGAGTATTAAAATCCAGACGGCCAAGCAAACCCAACGCAAATGCCACATCATTACCTTCCCCTATCCAATAAATTTATAATTAGTCGCACTCTAAATATTAACGATAGAGATAACAAGCTGCGCTTTTCTGCGGGTGCAAAACCCTCGGTTGAGCTGTTGGGTTTGCTCTCTTGCACCCACGGGCGGCAGTAGCCGGGCGCTCTCGTCAAAGTCGAGGATCGCAAGATCAAAGCGCCCCTATCAGGTCGACGAAAGCCTCTTTCCCCCCTCGCCGTCGCCAGGTCCATATCCCCCGCGGCCGTGGGTCTCGGCCTGCTGGGGCTGGTGGCTTTTCTCTGAGCGCTGAAGAGCGGACAGTTTGAGCCGGAGAACGACAGAGGCAGGGAGAGCCACCCCTACTGGAAAAGCTGACCCTCTGCCCGGCACACGGCAGCGTAGTTATTTGGTAATCTTGATGATCTTCGCTTCCGATGGCGCTCCATTCTGGGCAAAGACGAACAGCAGGTAATAGCCAGGCAGCGTGTAGTTCGGATCGGTGGGACTCTGGATGGTCAAGGTCTGGCCGGACTGCGTGAAGGGCAGCGTCTGGAAATTTTGTTCGAGGTTATTGGAGTGGGTGGTTGAGCCGCTGCGCAGCAGGGTCACCCGCGAGATCGCATTGCCCGCCCCCACGGTCGCCTTAAAACTCTTGGTCGTGCTCAGAGCCAGGGCAGTGGGCGTACCCGACAGCGTGGGGCGGGTCCCCGCGTACAGATAAGGTGGATAGTAGATTTCCGCATTCAGGTTCTTTACCGGACCGTTGGCTCCACCACCACCGGTGAGCACACTTCCGTCCGGCAACAGCAGGGCGGTGGAATGGTACAGGCGGGGTTTTGCTGCCTTCGCCCCCACCGTCCACGTTCCGGTTGCCGGGTTCCAGATCTGTGCCGTGTAAGCAACACCGCTGAGTTGGTTGGCAAGCGAGGATCCGCCTGTGACCAAAACCTTTCCGTCGGCCATCACCGTCGCATTCGCCCAGTAACGGGTCTGGTCAATATTTGCCGTGGTCGTGACGACTGGCTGTGCGCCGTTGATGTTAACCACGATGGCTTTGCTGTTATACCGCAGCGACAGAAGCTCGCCGGGAGCAAACATCACCGTTGGCAGCATGTAGCCTGCGGCGAGAGTCGTTTTTGCCAACTCAGTGATGCTGCCACTTCCAGCCGGGGTGAGGTAGAACATCTTGCCGGTATGACCCAAGACAAACACCGTGCCGGCGCTGTTCGGCATTTGGAACGCGCGGGGGTACCACCAGGCGATCCCGGAACCGAACGCTGCGTCGCTCGCGGCACCGGTCAGGAGCCGCCAACCGGACGAAGACGAAAAGACTTCGGGCGTCGGAACGAAAGCATCGGGTGCCGCGCGCCCACCGACCACCAGCTTCTCACCGCTGGCGAGAGGCACGATGGAGGGATACCACCGCTCGTAGGCCATCGGCCGGTCGGGTCGCAGAGCCTGGGTCGGGCTGGAGGTGCTCTTCGGATAAAAGATGGTTGTGGCATCGTCGGAGTAATTCCGGACGCCGCTGATGGTTTTGTCGCCACCGGTGAGCAGTACGTTACCGCTGTCGACGATGACCGACTGCGCACTGCAAAAGATGTCTGTACCGGTCGTATTTGGCAGCACGAGGTGAGAGCCGCTACCGGTCCCTTGCTTGGGAGTCCACACGTCGTAGTAGAATTGAGCGCCCTGCTTTCCATCCTTATCCGTTCCGTAGCTGAGCACCCTGCCATCCGGCAGCAACACGACATGGATCGGGATGATCGGCCAGGTTGCCGCCCCGCCGAATGCCCCCTGGGTCGTGGCGTTGGTCGCGGCGGGCAGAGCCATCGCAGCGGCCGTCACCGCCAGCTCTGCGGAAGCGGCCTTCTCAAGCGGCACACCAGGCCCAGGGCCATAATCGACGGGCTTCGGTCCCCTGTCGCTTTCGAACCCCGGAGGCACGCGAGAGCCTGCGGGCTGCTGCGCCACGGTCTTCCCCGGAAGTATTGAGACCAGAACAGCCACAGACACCGCGTAGCAATACCGTAGCATTGCCTCCCTCCAAATCTTTATATATGATTATTAATCGCACAATAGACGGTAATGTATCGAAGACAAGCTGTGTTTTCTTAATGCCGCAAAACGTCTGGTTGAGTTTTGTGATGAGCATTTGCACCAATGCGGATAACACTCCCAACTACGGGCATTAAGGTGCTGACAAATAGTGCTTTTTTAGGATCAGGCGGTAAAGCGGCGCTGCGGATCACTTAATGGTGAGCGCGCCCCTTGAACGTGCGTCGGGAGTGTCTCGAGAGGCAGTGACAGCAAGATCGCTGCCCGATCATTCCTTTCCCTCGTCCGGTCTTAGCGGTGCTGAACCGGCCGCCGGAACTGCTTGGCCAGCTGCAGGCCCTGGCGCTGGTAGGAGGATCCGATCCCGCTGCCGTACAGCCGCTCCGGGACTGCGGTGAGACGCTCGTAGACCAGACGGCCGACAAGCTGGTCGTGGCGCAGCGCGAACGGCACCTCGAACGAGCGGATCTCCAGTACGGCTCTCGAGCCTTCGCCGCCCGCGCCGGCGAAGCCGAAGCCGGGGTCGAAGAAGCCGGCATAGTGCACGCGGAACTCGCCGACCCGGGTGTCGTAGGGGCGCATCTCGGCGGCATGGTCCGGTGGAACGGTGACCGCCTGCTTCGACGCCAGGATATAGAACTCGCCGGGATCGAGGATGACTCCCCCCTGAGCGTCGGGAACGACAGGCTCCCAGAAGTCGGCGGGTTCGTAATGGTCGATCCGGCTGAGATCGATCAGTCCGGCGTGCCGCCGGGCCCTCCAGCCGACCGGGCGGCCGTCCCGCGGGGTGAGGTCGACGGTGACGGCAATGCCTTCGTCGATGTCCGCCCGGTTTGCCCGCCCCTCCCCGCCCTCGCTGCCGGTGCCGACCAGCGGCACTTCGCGGTGCAGACGGCGCAGCGCGGTGTCCGTCGCGGGCGGGCTGCCGCGCCTCAGGCGGAGCTGGCTGACGCTGGTGCCCCGCCGGACGACGATGCTGAAGGTGCGCGGGCTGATCTCCGCGAACAGCGGCCCCTTGTAGCCGGCCGCCACGTGGTCGAAGCTGGTCGAGCCGTCGGTGATCAGCCGGGTGAACACGTCGAGCCGGCCGGTGGAGCTTTTCGGGTTGGCCAGTGCCGAGGTCCGATGCTTCAGCGCCAGGCTCTCCAGCAGCGGGACGACGTAAACGCAGCCCTTTTCTAGAACCGCGCCGGCCGCGAGGTCGATGCGGTGCATGCCGAACGTGTCGAGCCGCTGCTCAACGCTTGCTCCCGGGCCCGGCAGGAAGCTGGCCCGCACCCGCCACGCCTCGGCGCCGAGCCGCAGGTCGAGACTGGCCGGCTGGATCTGCTCTTCGGTGATCTCGTCAAGCGCCTGGATCTCGCGGCCGCGGATCAGCGCGCGGACCTCCTGCGCCGGCAACAGGCCGGTCGAGCGCTGCGAAACCGCCGCCTTGCCGCCTTCGTCGCCCGTGAACAACTCGTCCGGAGGAATGTCGCCCGCCACCTGTCGCCTTCCCATCTGTGCGAACCTCACGCTTAGCAGGCGCGGGCGCCGTGGACAACGAGCGCGAGTCGCCAGGAGCAGACGCAAGCAGGCTTTGGCCGCACTTGTCACTACATCTGGTCGTGCCGGAAGCAGGGGGAATAGGCCTTCCCTTCATTTTGTGAACTGGGTCACAGACCAACCGCGGGTGATACGTAAAATAACTCGGATGATGAGCTGCAAATACCGGAGCTTCACTTCAGCCATATTGCCACGGTCCACAACCGAGCGCAATTAGCGAGGCCGCCATGCCACCCTTAACAAGTGTTCAGCAACTGGATCTTTCTCCGCCTCCCGGAAAAACATATTTTAACGTTGAGCGCGAGTGGAGAGAGGAATTCATCTATTTTCTAATGGTCGATCGCTTTCATGACAATATTATGAGGACAGCTGTTAGCAAACCAGGTCGCTCTCACGGCATTTCTACGCCGGATGATTTTTACGGAGGGACAATAAATGGCATAACAAATAACTTAGATTATATAGCCGGCTTGGGCTGCACAGCTATCTGGATTTCCCCTATCTTCGAGAATAACTCAGGCGCTTATCACGGGTATAATATCAATAACTACCTTGAGATCGACCCGCACTTTGGCAGTAAACAAGACCTCATCGACCTAGTCAATGCGGCACACAGTTTTGTCAAGAATGGGCAACCATTCCCTATTCGCGTCATACTAGACGTTGTTATAAATCACTCCGGAGACAATTGGGCATATCCGGGGGGTTTTAGATTCAATTATTCTAACGACCAGCAGTTCAGCTTTGGCTCGTGGCGCCGCCAGGATAGGCCTGTCCCAACCGAGCTGCGCAATGAGGATTTTTATCACCGCCGTGGCGAGATGCAAAACTTCGATCAATATCCTGAGAACCAACATGGAGATATTGTCGGATTGAAGGACTTTGCTAATGATGACGATGCTGTCGGTTCCGCCGTCATCAATACGTTGATTAAAGCACATTGCTACTGGATCCGTGAAGCGGACGTAGATGGCTTTCGGGTCGATGCCGTCAAGCACATGGGAGAGCTTGCATGCTCCCGTTTTTCATCGAACGTCCGCGAGTACGCGTATTCGCTGGGAAAGCGTGACTTCTTTTTGTTCGGCGAGGTCGCAACAGCGTCTGATGATATCTACAACCGGTACATCGGCCAGAATACATCAAGCCACGGCAGCACGGTTTACTTCGGCTTGAACTCGGTGCTCGACTTCCGCCTCGCTACCGGGATTTTCGGAGATCCACATAACGAAGGATTGCGAAACGTCATCAAAGGGTTCGCTGGACCAGAGACTCTCTTCAATCGGTTAGAGGCGCAGCGTCTACGTGCACTCAACCGAGGTGAGATCGGGCGCTACCTGGTGACCTTTTTGGATAACCATGACGGCTTTTGGCAACCAGGCGGCCGCTTCGGTGCCGGCGCCCCTCAGGAGCAAATCATTGGCGGCATCGGATACATCCTATGCGCGTTGGGCACACCCTGCATCTACTACGGAACTGAGCAGGGCTTTCAGGGTAGGGGTGGCGATAACGAGATACGGGAAGCGATGTTTGATAAAAATTCACGGCAAAGCTTGCTAAACAGAGATTGCGCTATTTACAAAGAGATAGCGAAGATCGCTGACGTTATGAGAACTAAGGAGCCCCTGCGCTTCGGAAGAATGTATTTTCGCGAGATCTCCGGCGATGGGGCCCATTTCGGGCTTCCATTTGGGAACGCTTACACCCTTGCTTTTTCTCGAATCCTTTATCCACGTGAGGTCCTGGTAGCCTACAATGTATCCAGTAGCGCCCGAAATGATAGAGTTGTCATTGATGGGGATCTGCACAAAGACGGCGATACGTTAAACTATCTCTATGGTAAGACAGGATCTGTGCAAGTGACCACGGTCAATGGCATTCGAAACGTACAACTTCAGCTCGCCCCGCGGCAATTCGTGATCCTGGAATAGTCACAATCGGACGGGAACGAGTGCGAACGAATTTCGTAGTGCGCCACGGTTGGGAGACAAGCGGACCCCTCGAATAACCGGCGCTGGCGAAGGTTTTGAGGCCCGGTTGCCTTGGCCATGGGGCTGAGAGGTGCTTTGCCGACGGCGGAGTCGCCGGCTTGACGGGACTGGCGCCACCGAGAGG
>WBZV01000085.1_pt2 | contig 57570 bp, 42 predicted proteins | sample 5204221 | NCBI WGS metagenome assembly WBZV01 (sample SAMN12344360, study PRJNA552823) | activated sludge metagenome | biome: Activated sludge suspended growth; feature: Nitrification reactor; material: Wastewater; isolation source: activated sludge from nitrification reactor of wastewater... | reverse complement strand
GACCGGCGACCATCGCCGCCATTCAAACCGTCTGCCTTCTGTCGACCTGACGCTGCGCCACCCGCCCCTCAGCCCCGCAGCCAGGGCCGGATCCGGTCCAGCCCCGCCTCGTCCGGCTCGCCCGCATCGCTGTCGCCCCCGCCGGCGTCGCCGCCGCCCGCGTCCTTCGCGAGGTCCTCGTCCTCCTCCAGCAGGTCCCAGTCCGCGTCCTCGTCGTCCAGCCAGTAGCCGGGGTCGCCCTCGCGGGGCGGGTGGGAGGAAGCCTCGTCCGGATCGTCGCCGGCGAAGGGGTCCTCCGCAGCGTCGGGCGTCCAGGGGAGCGGGACCGGGGCCAGGAGGCGGGGGTCGATGTGGCGGGGCAGGGTGTCCGGATGGGGCGAGGAGGGCGCTTCGGGTTCCGGCTCCACGGCGAAGACGGCGTCCAGGCGCTCGCGGTAGTCCTGGCCGGCCTCCAGGTCGGCGTCGGACGTGATGGTGACCTCCCGCGGGGCGTTGCCCGTGGCTGGGCCCACCAGGCCCGCCGCCTCCAAGCTGTCGATCAGCCGGGCTGCGCGGGAGTAGCCGATCTTCAGCTTGCGCTGCAGGAAGGAGGTCGAGGCCGCGCTGTGGGCCCGGATCAGGGCCACCGCCTCGTCCCAGAGCGGATCCTTCTCCTCGGCCAGGGCGCCCTGGCCCGGTTCCGTCATCCGCTCCCAGAGGTCCGCCTCGATCAGCGGCTCGGGGATGCCCAGGGCCTCGGCCCCCGGCCGGGCCGGGGCGGAGGCGCCGCTGCGATGGGCGCGGAACTTCCAGTAATGGACCAGGCGCTCGATCTCCTCGTCCGAGACGAAGCAGCCCTGGAGGCGCCGCAGCTTGGAGTCGTCGCTGCTCTGGTAGAGCATGTCGCCCTGGCCCAGGAGCTTCTCCGCCCCCTGCTGGTCCAGGATGACCCGCGAGTCCACGCTGCTGGACACCGCGAAGGCGATGCGGCTGGGGAAGTTGGCCTTGATCAGGCCCGTCACCACGTCCACCGACGGCCGCTGCGTGGCCAGGACCAGGTGGATGCCCGTGGCCCGGGCCAGCTGCGCCAGGCGGGTGATCAGGCGCTCCGTCTCCTCGGGGGCCAGCATCATCAGGTCCGCCAGCTCGTCGATGACGATGACCAGGAAGGGCAGCTTCGCCTGGCCCCGCTCCTCCATCAGGCGGTTGTAGGCCGCCAGGTGGCGCGCCCCCTGCTCGGCGAAGGCCCGGTAGCGGCGGTCCATCTCCCGGACCGCCCATTGCAGCACGCCCACCACCCGCTCCGCATCCATCACCACCGGCGTGGCCAGGTGCGGCAGGCCGCGGTACTGCGTCATCTCCACCCGCTTGGGGTCCACCAGCACCATCTTCATCGTCTCGGGCGTGTGGCTCAGCAGGAGGGAGGCGATGAGCGTGTTGACGCAGACACTCTTGCCGGAGCCGGTGGCCCCGGCGATCAGCAGGTGGGGCATGCGGGTCAGGTCCACCGCCACGTCGTTGCCGCCCGTGTCCCGACCCAGGGCGATGGGCAGGCCGCCCCGCTCCAGCAGGCGCTGGAAGGCCTCGGACTGCATGACCCCGCGCAGGCTGACCACCGCCTTGGCCGCGTTGGGCACCTCCACCCCCACGTAGGGCCGGCCGGGGACCGGGGCCAGGATGCGGACCGGGCTGGCGGCCAGGGCCAGGGCCAGGTCGTTCTGCAGGGCCAGGATGCGCCGCACCGGCACCTTGGAGCGGATGCCCGCCTTCTCGGTGTAACCCGGCCTGAGGCCGAACTGGGTGATGGTGGGGCCGGCGTTGATCTGCACCACCTCCACCGGGATCCCGAACTCGGCCAGGGTCTGCTCGATGATCCGCGCCAGGCGCTCGGCCTCGTCGGGCGAGCGCACCTGGTCCTGCGGCGGGTCCAGGAGCTGGCCCATGTCCGGGAGCTGCCACTGGGTGGCCGCAAGGTCGGCGGCCTTGGCCGGGGCGGCGGCTCGGGCGGGGTCGCCTCCTTCGCCCGGCTCGGTGGCCGAGCCAGGCGCGGCGGCCGCCGCCTCGTCCGCTGCCGGAAGGGCCATCTGGACCGCCGGCGTCGACGCCGGCTCCGTCGGGGCGACCGGCGGCTCCGGTCGGTCGCCGCGCGGACGCCCGAGCGACCCGCCCCCCCGCAGGGCCTGGCCGAGGGGTCCGCGCCGCGCCCAGAGCTCGCCGAAGCCCTGGAAGAGGAAGCGGCCGGCACGGTCCAGCATCTGCGGCAGGGTCAGACCGGCCGCCAGCCCGGCGCCGTAGGCCGCGCCCAGGAGCTGCACCGCCCCCGCCGCGCCCGGCCCCAGGGCGCGGCCCATCGCCCGTGCGAGTTGGAAGCCCAGCCAGCCGCCGCGGTAGGCCGGCGCGACCGCCCCCTGGCCGATGGGGATCGCCGCGCCCTGGACCGCCAACTGCCAGAAGGCCAGCAGGCAGAGGTAGGCCAGCAGGGCCCCGCCCGGCCGCCGCAGCGGCAGCTCGACCGCGTCGTCCATGCTGTCGATGAGCAGCCAGGCGCCCAAGCCGCCCAGGAGGAAGGGCAGGAGCAGACGGCCGTCGCCGACCAGGCGCTGCAGCCAGCCGGCCCAGGCCTGGCTGAAGCTGCCCCGCTGGCTGACCAGAGCCACCAGGGTCAGGACGCCCAGCACCAGGAGCGCCGCGCCCAGCACCTCCCGCCGGCGGGCCGGGCTGAGGAGTTCGGGGATGAGCGGTGGGGCGGCGGGGCCGGCAGCGGGCCGGCGGGACGGGGGGGACTTGGCCGAGGCACGCCGGTTCATGGCGGCATTATATCGCTCAGGTGTTCGACGCACAATCGCACCACGGCGGCGCGGCGAGCCCTCGCGCCGAGCCGTCATCGCCAACCTCCAGGACCCAGCGGCGCGACGCTCCCTTGGACGTAAGGAGTTGGTGTTGCCCAGGTCCAGGCCTACAATCCGCCGCCTATGTCTCCGCACCATGAACCGGAAGCCGACGGCGTCATCCGCCGCGCCGCCCGGCAGCAGCCCGGTCGCAGTTGGCGCAACTGGCTGCTCGGTCGCCCGCTGTCCACCGCCGACGCACCGCATCAGACCATCGGCAAGGCAGTCGGCCTGGCGGTCTTTGCCTCCGACGCGCTCTCGTCCACGGCCTACGCCACCCAGGAGATCCTGGTCATCCTGGCCGCCGCCGGCGCAGTGGCGATGGGCTTTTCCTGGCCGATCGCCATCGCCATCGTGGCCCTGCTCGCCATCGTCACCATCTCCTACGAACAGACCATCCACGCCTATCCCTCGGGCGGCGGCGCCTACATCGTGGCCCGCGACAACCTGGGCGAGACGGCGGCCCTGACGGCCGGAGCGGCCCTGCTCACCGACTACGTGCTCACGGTGGCGGTGTCGATCAGTTCGGGCGTGGCCCAACTGGTGTCGGCCTACCCCGGGCTGGAGCATTGGCGGGTTCACGTGGCGGTCGGCATGGTCGGCCTGATCATGCTGATGAACCTGCGCGGCGTGAAAGAGAGCGGCACGGCCTTCGCCGTGCCCACCTACTGCTTCGTGTTCCTCATGGCCACCACGGTGCTCTGGGGCCTGGCCCGCCATTTCAGCGGTTCGCTGGGTGCGGTGGTCGATCCACCGGAACTGTTCTTCCACGGCGAGGCCGCGGGCATCGGCGTCTTCCTGCTGCTGCACGCCTTCGCCAGCGGCACGACGGCCCTGACGGGCGTGGAGGCCATCTCCAACGGCATCACGGCCTTCAAGGAGCCGCGGAGCCGCAATGCCGGCATCACCCTGATCTGGATGTCGGTGATCCTGGGCATCCTCTTCCTGGGGATCACCTACCTGTCCAGGGCCATCGGCGCCGTCCCTTCGGAGACCGAGACCGTCATCTCGCAGCTCGCCCGGACCGTCTACGGCGGGCGGGGCCTGCCCTACCTCCTGACCATCGCTTCGACCACGGTGATCCTGATCATGGCGGCCAACACCGCCTTCGCGGACTTCCCGCGCCTCTCGGCGCTGCAGGCGGCCGACGGCTTCCTGCCGCGCCAGTTGACCTATCGCGGCAGCCGCCTGGTCTACTCCCGCGGCATCGTGCTCCTGTCCCTGGTCGCCGCCCTGCTCATCGTGGCCTTCCAGGCTTCGGTCAGCCACCTCATCCCCCTCTATGCCATCGGCGTCTTCCTCTCGTTCACCCTGAGCCAGGGGGGCATGGCCCGACGCTGGTGGCGCAGCGGGCAGCTGGGGGAAGCGGCGGCGCTTGCGCCAGGCCAGTCCGAGACCGTGGATCCGCACCAGCAGGTGCAGCCCCTGCGCTACGACCGCCGCTGGCGGCTCAAGATGCTGGTCAACGGCATGGGAGCTGTTCTGACCTTCGTGGTCATGCTGGTCTTCGCGGTCACCAAGTTCCGTGACGGGGCCTGGATCATCCTCCTGCTCCTGCCCCTGCTCATGGCCGTGTTCCTGGGCATCCACAGGCATTACCGACGCCTGGCCGAGGCCTTGTCCCTGGAAGACTACGGCGCCCCGCCGCCCATGCGCCGCCACCGGGTGGTGCTCCTGGTCAGCGGCGTGCACCGCGGCACTTTGGAGGCCTTGCGCTATGCCCAGGCCCTCAGCGAAGACGTGACCGCCCTGCACGTGTCGGCCGACGCCGCCGACACCGAGCGGATGCAGCGCAAGTGGGAGACCTGGGGCGACAGCGTGCGGCTGGTCATCCTGGATTCGCCCTACCGCCTGCTGATCGAGCCCGTGCTGCAGTACGTCAACGAGCTGCGCGCCGCCGCCCGGCCCAACGACCAGCTGACCATCGTCGTGCCGCGCTTCGTGCCCCGCCATCCCTGGGAGAACCTCCTGCACACCCAGACCGCCCTCCTGCTGCGGATGGCACTCATGTTCCAGCGCGGCATCGTGATCACCGACGTACCCTACCTCGTCGAATCAGCGGTCGCCGAGGACAGCCCAGGGGACAGCGCATGAGCAAGACCGAGACCAGGCGCCATTTCGTGGTGGTGGGCTGCGGCCGCATGGGCGCGGCCCTGGCGGACCAGCTCTTCCGCCGCGGCTGCCGCGTCACCGTGCTCGACCGTGACGACCAGGCCTTCCGCAACCTGCCCGCCGACTTCGCCGGGCGGATGATGCAGGGGGATGTGCTGGAGCAGCAGGTCCTGCGCCGTGCCGGCCTGGACCAGGCCGACGGGGTGGCCGTCATGACCAGCTCCGATGCCGTGAACGCCGTGGTCGGCCGCGTGGCGCGCGAGCATTTCGGCGTACCGCAGGTGGTGCTGCGCAACTACCAGCTGCGCTGGCTGGCCCTGCACCAATCCCTGGGGGTGGAGGTCATCAGCTCTTCCGCTTGGGCCGCGCGACAGGCCGAGGAGCTCCTGGCCGAGCCGCGGGTGCGCCGCCTGCTGGAGGTCGGCGACGGCGCCCTGGCGGTGGCGGCGCTGGAGGTTCCCGCGCCCTGGGCTGGTCGACGGGCCGCCGAGGTTCTGCCCCCGGGCGCCCTGCCCGTGGCTCTCTCCAGGGGCGATCAGCACCTCCTGCCCGATGCGGCCACCGTCCTGGCGGCCGGCGATCGCTTGCTCTTCAGCGGCGACGCGGCGGCCGAGGCCGCCCTGAAGGCCACCCTGGCAGGGGCCGAGGCCGAAGAAGCGGAAGGGGCCGGAGCATGAAGGTCATCATCGCCGGCGGCGGGCGCACCGCCGCGCACCTGGCCGGCCTCCTGCTGGAGCAGGGCCACACCGTGCGGGTGGTCGAGCCCCGGCCCGAGGTGGTCAGCCGCCTGCACGCCGAGCTGCCCACCGAGGTCATCATCGAGGGCCATCCCACCGATCCGGAGATCCTGGCCGAGGCCGGCCCGGACGATGCCGACGTCCTGGCGGCCTGCATGCCAGAGGATGCCGACAACCTGATGCTCTGCTACCTCGCCCGCAGCCGGCACCGGGTGCGGCGCACCATCGCCTGGATCACCAACCCCAAGCATGCCTGGCTCTTCGACACAGCGCACAAGCTCTTCCACGTGGACGTGGCCTTGAACCAGGCGGACATCGCAGCTCGCCTGTTGGAGGAAGAGATGAGCCTGGGCGACATGATGATCCTGCTCAAGCTCCAGCGCGGGCGTTATGCCCTGGTGGAGGAGAAGCTGGCCGCCGATGCCCCGGCCGTCGGGCAGGCCCTGCGCGATCTCCGGCTCCCAGCCCATTCCACCGTCACCGCCATCCTCCGCGGCGGCGAGCTGCTCCTGCCGCGCGGCGACACCGTGCTCGACGCGGGCGACGAGGTGCTGGCTCTGGTCGCCCAGGAGGAGCAGCCGGCCCTGGCCCGGCTCTTCGGCTCGCCCGAGGCAGAGGCCGCTGCGGACGGCGCTTGAGGGTCGAGGCGCGCCGGCGACACAGGCCGCCCTTGAGGCAGGATGCGCCCACGCCGGCGCGGAGAGCAGCCGGCGCGCGGGAACGCCGGTAACCCGCCGTGTCGATTCCGCGGCTCACGCGTCATAGTCATCGATGACCTTCTCATCGCCCCCCCCGGCCCGCACACGACCGGTCTCCCCCCGTCTGTACAGCCGGGCCATCCTGGAAGCTTTCGCCGCGGGCGAGCATGCCGCCTACCTGGCGGCCGGTGGCCGCCCCCTGCGCCCCCGCCTGGCCCGCTCGCTGGCCCTGGCCGAGCTCCGCCCCGGCCTGCGCGTGGTCGACGTCGGCTGCGGCCGCGGCGAGGCCGTGGCCCATGCCGCGCGCCGCGGTTGCCGCGTGCTGGCCCTGGACTTCAGCCGCGATGGCCTGGAGCTGACCCGGGAGACCGCCCGGCGCGTCCTCGCCCCCCGTGAACGCTCCGCCATCGCCCTCCTGCAGGCCGAGGCCGACCGGCTCCCCCTGGGCGACGGCTCGGTGGACCGCGTCCTCCTCCTGGACCTGGTCGAGCATCTCCGGCCCTGGCAGCTCGCAGCCCTGCTGGGCGAGGTGCGCCGGGTGCTGACGCCGGGTGGCCTTGCTGTCATCCACACCCTGCCCAACCGCTGGGCCCTGGACTGGGGCTACCCCCTGCTGCGCCTCGCCCTGCCCGGCCTGCCCGCCACGCCCCGTTCGGCCTACGAGCGGGCCGTGCACGTCAACGAGCAGACACCGCGGGACCTCCGCCGAGCCCTGGGTCGGGCCGGCCTGGCCGGCAGGGTCTGGCTGGAAGAGTGGAGCACGCGCTACGCCCAGCGTGGCCAGGGGCGTCCGTACCCGGACAGGCCCCGGCAGCAGGGCTACCCCCAGATGGCCCGCCCGCTGGCCCGCCGCCTGGCCCGCCTGGCCATGCGCAGCCCCCTGCGCCACCTGGCAGCCAACGATATCTTCGCCGTCGCCTGGCCGAACACCGGTCGGACGCCACCGCCGGCGCCACGCTGGCGTCCGGTGAATTGACCGGGCCCGCGATGCCGCGCTATAAATGGTCTCCCCGTCTTAACTTGGCTCTACCCGCCGGGGTCCGGAATTTTATGTTCCGCACCCGTATCTTTGCCCCCCCACACCCGTTATGATGAGCAAGGAACCGTTGTTGTACGACGAGGAAGATCTCGTCCGCAGGGCTCAGGACTACGATCCTGCGGCCTTCGGCGAGATCTACGAGCGGTACTTCAACGGTGTTTACAAATACACCTACTATCGGGTCGGGGACCAGGCCGTGGCCGAGGACATCGCGATGGATGTCTTCACCAAGGCCATGGAGAGCATCGACGGCTTCGCCTTCCGGGGCGTGCCCTTCTCGGCGTGGCTCTACCGTATCGCCAGCAACATGGTGGTGGACCACTTCCGGCGCCAACCGTCGCAACCGGCGCTCTCCCTCGAGGAGAAGCTTGTCGCCGATGTCGCACACCCGACCCAGCTCCTTGACCAGGAGTTCTCGCACCAGGCGCTGCGCCAGGCCTTGGCCGAGCTGACGGAGGATCAACAGCAGGTGATCCTCCTGAAGTTCGTGGATGGTCTCAGCAACCTCGAGGTCGCCCAGATTCTGGGCAAGTCCGAGGGGGCGATCAAGTCCTTGCAGCACCGAGCGTTGGCGTCCTTGGGACGCGTGTTGGGAGACGGCGGTGAAGTACCCGCTTGAGCACCTGATCGACAGGTGCATCACCCAACTGAATAGTGGCATGGATCTCGAGGAAGTCCTCGATCAGGTGCCGGATCAGGCCGATGAACTTCGGCCCATCCTGGCTGCCGTCGCCTGGGTTCGCATGGAGATCCCCGCGCCCGCTCTGAACCGCCGCTTGGAAGGCAAGCAGGCGATCATGGCGGCTGCCGCTCAGCGGCGGCGGGAGACCGAAGCCACCCAGGGCCTCATCAACGAACTCAAGGCCGGCGTCCCTGTCCAGGACATCCTGGGCCGCGCCAGGCCCGAGCAGCGCGCGCTCGTCCTCGCGGCCTGGCGCATGCACAGCACGCCACCACCGGTGCCCAACGCCACCCGCGTGGCCCTGGGCAAGGAGCGCCTCGTCGCGATGGCTGAGGGTCGACGCCGCCTGCGCGAGCGGGCCCTGGCTGCCCGGCTCTCGCCCGCCAAGCATCTGAAGGTCGGCCTCCTCGGCTTCTGGCAGGGTCTTTCCGCTCCCCGGCCGCAGGCGCGGCGTGCGCTTTCCGGCGCCATGTCCTTGGCCGCCTTCATCGCCGCCTTGGGTCTGGGTGCCGGCCGGGTGACCGGCGCGGCGGCCGACAGCCTCCCTGGGGACCCCATCTACAGCATCAAGCGCCTGGGTGAATCGGCGCGCATCTTCTTCGCCTTCGACGCCGACCGGCGCGCGGAGCTCAGCGACCGCTTCGCCGATGCGCGCCTGCGGGAGATGCTGGCCCTGAGCACCGAGGGGCGCGAGATCCCGGCAGCGGTCCTGCGCGATTGGGTGGACAGCCAGACCAATGCCTACAGCAGCATCCGGCGCCTGCCCGTGGCTGAACAGGAGCGCTTCCTCAGCGGTCTCCTGCGCGCCTTCGGATCGGCTGAGGCCCTGGAACAGGCCTTGGGCGGAGCGGAGGAGCTCCGATTGGCCGGCATGCTCTCCTGGATGGACGCAGCGCGCCAGGCAAGCCCGGAGGCGTCGGAGGACATGGCCGGCGGAAGCTCGCCTGTTCTGCCGCAGGTGCCGCTCCCCATGGACAGGCCCGTGGCGCCGGACGAGGAGACCGAGAAGGCCCCTGCTCGCCTGGCGGCCCCTACCCTCCCGGTGACCCCGCAGGAAGCGGCGGCCGAGGCGGCCCCCGCGCCGGACTTCGTGATGCCTGACCTGGCGCTGGGCGAAGAGGACGAGGACGACCAGGCCCTCCCGGCGGGACAGAGCGGCACTGCCTCCGACCAGCCGACGGTGGAGCCCACCGACGATACGCAGATCGTTCAGCCGCCCGTCGAGCTGCCCACCCCCGGCGACGATCCGCAGGAAGATCCGGGCGTCGGTTCGACCCAGGAGCCCGTCCAGCCGCAGCCCTGAGACGGGAGTGGCAAGCGCGGTGGCCCTCGGCCTGCAAAGGCCTCCGGTGAACGCTCTTTCTCGGCCCTCCTGCAAGGGGCGCGACATCCTCTGAACCGGTTGCCGACCGCCATCAGGCAAACACAGGGCCACCCGAATCGAAGGGTGGCCCTGTTCGTTTCGGGAGACCGGGGATCGCTGTGGAAATTCCCCTGGCCCACCCGTATCTATCGCCGGTGGCTCACGTTATAAAGCCTGACTAGGGTGAGAGCCGTATCCGTCGATTTGCAGAGGGTACGGTGACAGGTGGAGAGGCGGGCAGCCGATCGCACCTGTGAGTAGCGGAGCAGAGAGTCGAGCCTGCCCTTGGGACAGGGGGGGAACGGGCTATAGCACGACTCTCTGCTCCGTTGCCATTATAGGGAGTGGCCGATCAGCCTGTCAAGGATGCCGACCTCGCGGCCGGATGCAGGGTGAGCTTGTTAATCCCCGACGCTGCCGCGACGTTTGATCTCGTCGCCCTCCCGATCGCGCGCCCCGGCCCTCAGTGCCGCGCGCCGCCGCAGCCCCCGACCAGACCGAGGTTTCCCAGGGTATGATCGATACCATCATCAAGGTCGACGGCGTCCACAAGAGCTACCTGATGGGCAAGGAGGCCGTCCCGGCCTTGCGCGGGGTGAACCTGGACATCCCCCGCGGCGAGATGGTCTGCCTGATGGGCCCCAGCGGCTCCGGCAAGACCACCTTGCTGAACATCGTCGGCGGCCTGGACGAACCCGGCCGCGGCCACGTGACCATCGCCGGCCAGGACATCGTCTCGATGGGCGAGGAGAAGCTGGCCCGGCTGCGCCTGGAGAAGATCGGCTTCGTCTTCCAGACCTTCAACCTGCTCTCCAACTTCACCGCCCTGGAGAACGTGGAGGCACCGATGGTCCTGCTCCGGCGCCTCGACCGGCGGCAGCGCCGCGCCAGGGCGCTGGAGCTGCTGGCTGCCGTCGGCCTGGCCGACCGCGTGGACCATTACCCCTCCGAGCTCTCGGGCGGGCAGCAGCAGCGCGTGGCCATCGCCCGCTCTCTGGCCAACGACCCCGAGATCCTGATCGGCGACGAGATGACCGGCGATCTGGACAGCAAGACCGGCTTCGAGATCATGCAACTGGTTCGCGACCTCAACCAGAACCAGGGCAAGACCGTGGTCTTCGTGACCCACGACCCACGCATGGCCGATTACGCCGACCGCTCGGTGCACCTGCTGGACGGCCTCATCGTGGCCCCGGAAGCCGATCCGGTGGTCAAGCTGACCGCCCGTTGAGACCGGCGCGACCATGATCGGCCTCTACGTCCGCCGCAACTTCCGGCGTCGCATGGTACGGACCGTGCTGATGGTGCTCTCCCTGATCATCGGGGTGGGCACCTTGGTCACCCTGAACGCCACGGTCGACAGCTACCGGCGCTACTACACCGGCACCGTGGCCTCCGAGGTGGGTGACTTCGACCTCACCATCGCCCGGCCCGACACCGCGCCCAACCCCTTCCTCGCCCCCACCGAGCTGACGAGGCGCCTGCAGGCCATCCCTGGGGTCAAGCGGGTGGCCCCGCGCATCCAGGGCATCGTCTCCGTCCGCGCCGGCAGCAAGGAGGGCGACGCGGCCTTCGTCGCCCTGGACCCCGCGCTGGACCACAGCGGCAACGTCAAGGCGGAGGAAGGCAGCTATGACCTGGAGCCGAACGCCGCGGGTCTCCCCGGCGCCTTCGTCCTGCGCGAGACGGCCGATGTGCTGGACCTGGCGGTGGGCGACGCCCTGGAGATCCAGTACGCCCCGCCGGAGACCCGCCTGAAGGGGCGCGACCTGGGGGACAGCGGCTCGCTCCTGCGCAGCACGGCCCAGTGGGAGGTGCGCGGCATCGGCACCCAGCGCGGGCTGACGGGCCAGAGCAACAACGAGGGCGTGGTGGTGAGCCTGAGTTCGGCCCAGGAGCGCTTCCACCTGGGCGATGCCGCCGGGCGGCTGATCGTGGAGATCGATCCGGCACGCTACGACTCCAACAACCCGGAGCAGAGTTCCTTCGCTGCCCGCCAGGTGGGCTTCGCCGTGCGCGATGCCCTGGGCGCGGACGACTACGTCTACGGCATGCCCCGCCCGCGGGCGGTCATCGACGGAGCCAACCAGTTCGTGTTCTGGCAGTCCTTGATCATGATGTACGGCCTGCTCTCCTTGGGCGTGGTCGGCCTGCTCATCCGCACCTTGATCATGACCAACGTCCAGGAGCAGACCCGCGACATGGCGGTCATGCGCATCCTGGGGGCACCGCGGCGGGCGCTCTTCAACCTGGTGGCCGCCGAGGTGGCGGCGGTGGGCGTCCTGGGGATCGGCGCGGGCGTGGTCGTGGGGCAGACGGTCAACAACCTGATCATCGTGCCCCTGATCCGCGACCGGGCGGCGGGCTTCAGCGTCGACCTGCCGCCGGTCTCGTTCAGGGCCATCGCCATCTCGGTCCTGGTCTCCTTGGTGGTCCTGGCCATCAGCGCGCTGGCGCCGGCCAGGCGCGCCGCCTCGACCAAGATCACCCATGCCATCAACCCAGGCGTGGCCGACGGAATCGGCCTGGACGACCTGGACAAGCTGCGCGAGCGGCGCACCGACCTGCGCATCTCGGCGGCCGGCCTGGTGGTGCTCTGCTACCCCCTCCTGGTCTTCTACGTCTTTCCCTTGGCCTTCGACTTCGGCATTCTCTGGGTGCTGGCGGCCCTGATCTTCGGCGCCCTGCTCTCGCTCATCGTCGGCGCGGCCCTGGTCTTCTTCATCGTCATCCTGCCCATGGAGCGGGGCCTGCTCTGGGCCATCGACCGCGTGGCGCCGCGGGTGGGCTACTTCGTGCGCCGCACGGTGCTCAGGGGCAAGGTGCGCAACACCCTGATCTCGCTCATGATCGTGATGAGCGCCCTCCTGCCCAGCTTCCTCTCGACCACCCTGGCCCTGCAGGTGGAGAACACCGAGACGGACCGGCGCCTGCAGGGCGGCGCGGCCTTCCGCCTGAACCCGCCGGCCTCGGAGAACAGCCAGCGCCGGGCCCAGCAGAACGAGGGCGGCGGCGGCCCCGTGACCTCGGCCGAGGCGCCGAGCACCTTCAAGCCGGAGGTTCTGGAGGCCCTGCGCGCCGACCCGGCCTTCAAGGCCACCCTGGGCCGCAGCCGCTCCTACCGCACTGAGCTGCGCGACGGGGTGGGCATGCGCTCGGCCACGGCCTCGGTGGTGGGCATCGACGGCGACCCGCGCGACACCCTCTACCCGGAGGCCATCGAGCTGGTGGAGGGGGACCTGGACAGCCTGGCCCGCCTGGCCCTGGAGCCGGGGACGGCCATCATCGGCACGGGCCTGGCCACCTACCTGGACCGCCGGGTAGGGGACCGCATCCAAGTGGTGGGGGACGGCAAGGACCACGTGGAGAGCTTCGAGATCATCGCCATCGCCAAGCGGGTGGGAGGCCTGGGGTCCTTCACGGCCAAGCAGACGGACGTCTGGAGCGGCAACACCTCCCTCCTGGTGGGCATGGAGAGCTACCGCAGCCTGACGAACAACCCCACCTACGGCCCGCCGGACCCCAGCCGCCCCCTGGTGGGCACACTGCTGGCGGCCCCGGCCCCCGACCAGGACGAGAGCAGCCTGACCAGCGACCTGCGCCTGCGCTACGCCACCGAGTACCGCCTGGGGATCAACAGCACGGCCGAGATCATCAAGACCGTGCAGCGGGAGGCCCGGATGGGCCAGATCTTCCTGGTGGTGCTGACCGCCCTGACCTCGGTGCTGGCGGTCTTCGGCGTCTTCGCCGTGATCTACGTCTCGATCTACGGCCGGCGGGCGGAGATCGGCATGCTGAAGGCCGTCGGCACGCCGGGGGCCCACCTGCTGCGCGTCTTCGTGGGCGAGGCGATGGTGATGACCCTCTCGGCCACCCTGACCGGGGTCACGGCCGGCGTGCTCCTGGCCTACACCTTCCGGCTCTCGGAGGGCTTCCGCCAGGAGCTGCCCACCCACTTCGCCCTGGACCCGGTGGTGGTGCCGGCCATGCTGGTCCTGATGATCCTCTCCAGCTTCTTCAGCGCGGTGATCGCCACCCACAGCCTGCGCCGGCGCCGCGCCATCGACATCCTGCGCTCGGTCTGAGCCCTCGACCTCGCTCCGTGGAGTCCCCCATGTCCGGTCGCCGACCTACCCTCCTCTTCGCCCTGACCCTTCTCCTCCTGGGCAGCGCTGCCTGCGGCGGCCGCCCGGATGCCAAGGGCACCGCCACGCCCGGTCCGGGCACGCCGGATGCGGCGGCCACGGCCCGGCCGACGGTGAGCCGCGCGGTGGCCCAGGTGGTGACGGCCGACGGCGAGCTGCGCTTCCCGGGCGTCCCGCAGCCGCTCGGCTTCGCGACGGCCGGCAAGCTGACCGAGATCCTGGTGACGGCGGGCCAGGAGGTCAAGGCGGGCGACGTGATCGCCCGCATCCAGCCGGAGGGCCTGGACGTGGGCCTGGCGGAGGCCAGGGCCAACCTGATCGCGGCCGAGCAGCAGGTGGCCCAGCTGGAACGGGGCACGGACCTGGAGCGGGCCCGGCAGGAACTGGAGCGCGCGAAGAACAGCCGCTGGGCCACCCAGGCGCAGCGCGACGCGATCTGCGGCCGGGCCCACGCCGAATGCGACGAGGGCGACCAGTTCTCCCGTGCGGCCTGCAAGGCCACCCGCGAGGATTCGCAGACGGGCTGCGACCAGGCCCAGGCCAACACCAATGCGGCGGACCAGGCGGTGCGCATCGCCGAGCTGAACCTGCAAGACCTGGAGGCGCGCCAGGGCTCGGACCGCCAGGCGGCGGGGGCCCGCCTCCAGGCCGCGCGCCTCTCCCTGGCCCGCGCCGAGGGGGACCAGGCCGACCGGGAGTTGAAGGCGCCCTTCGACGGCACGATCAGCACGGTCAGCGCCAACACGGGCGTGGACATCGCCCCCGGCAGCCCCGTCGCCACCCTGGTCCAGACCCGGCCCCTCCGCTTCGTCACCTCCAACCTGGGCGAGCGCTACGTGGGCGAGCTGCGCACGGGCCTCAAGGCGCGCATCAGCCTGACCAGCCACCCGGACCAGCAGATCGACGCCGTGGTCCAGCGGGTGGACGCCCAGGGCCAGCGCGACGCCACCGGCGCCGTGGTCTTCACGGTCTACCTGGACGTCACACCGCCGGCGGATCTGCCGGTCTATGCGGGCATGACGGGGCGGGTGGAGATCCAGCTGCCCTGAGGCTTCCCTGACCCCGCTCCCCTGGGTTATGATCCCCTCATGACGGGGGGCGACGACGGGATGCGGGGACGATCCGAACGCCGGGGCCGCGCACCGGCCCGCTTCGGCGCTGCCCTTCTGCTGACCTTGGGCACCCTGCTCTCGCGGAGCACCGCCGCCCCGCCCTCCTTGCGTGCCGCCCCCATCCCCCAAGTCGAAGCCCCGGACCTGGGCGTGGAGGTGAAAGCCCGGCCCCTCTACGGCGGCTGGGTGGATCCCGGCCGCTGGACGGCCGTGGCGATCGACCTGGAACTCGCCGGCGGGAAGCCGGGGCAGTACCGCCTGGGCCTGCATCCCGACGGGAGCCAGGGCTTCGTGGCCACGGAGCTGGAGCTGAGCGCCGGCGGCCCCAAGCAGGTCGTGCTGCTGCTGCCGGTCAGCCGGGATGGCGACCAGGACCTCCACCTGAGCCTCGCCGCCGAGGCCCCGCCATGGGATGGGCCACCGATCACCCAGGTCGCCACCCGGGACACGAACGGCGGCGCCCTGGCCGTGGTCGTCAGCGGAAGCGACCTGGACCTCGGCGGCCTGGAGGGCCTGGGAAAGGCGGGGGTGGACACCGCCCTGGCCCTGGAGCGGCCCCAGGCGATGCCCGGCGAGGCCCTGGCCCTGCTCGCCGTGGACCACCTGGTCCTGGCCGACCTGTCCTGGGAGAGCCTGGAGGCGGCGCAGCAGGAGGCGATCCGCCGCTGGGTGGGCCTGGGCGGGCACCTGGTGGTCACCGGCGGGCCCTCCGCGGCGCGAACCCTGGGGAGCATCCCCGCGGAGCTTCGGCCGGCCCAGGTGCTGAGTACCCGCCAGGTGCCGTCGCTGAGCGCGCTGGGGGCCCTGGCCGGAGGTCAGGCCCCCGCTGGGCCCGCCACCCTCGCGCTCCTGGTCCCCGAGGCGGAGGCCGAAGTCCTGCTGAGCCTGGAGGACGGCGCAGCGCTGGCCGTCCGCGGCCGCTACGGCGACGGCCGGGTGACCTTCCTGGCCCTGGACCCCTTCCAGCAGCCCCTGCGCGGCTGGGACCGCCGCGAGCGCCTCTGGCAGGCCTTGGCCGAAGGCTTCCCCCTCCCCGACACCGCCCTGAGCGCCCCTCCCCCCCGCGCGCAGGAGCTGACCGACCTCCTGCGTGCGGCCCAGGCTCGCCAACCCGTCCCCGTCCGGGGCCTGGCCTACCTGCTGCTGGCCTACGTGGTCCTGGTGGGGCCACTCAACTACCTTTTCCTGCGCCGGAGGCGGCGCCTGGACCTGGCCTGGGTGACCATCCCCCTCTGCAGCCTGGCCGCCAGCGGCCTCACCTACGCCTATGGCCGCCACCTGCACGGCGGCCGCTTGCAGATCGACGAGCTGAGCCTGGTGCGGGCCGTCCCCGGCGCGGGGGTGGCCCATGTCAGCAGCCTGGTGACCGTCTTCGCCCCGCAGAGCCGGGCCTACAGCCTGGACACGGCGCTGGGGCATTTCCGGCCACCCGAAGCCATGACCGATGGCCTGGAGGGCGCGGTCACCGTGTTCGGGCGGGCGGAGGGGAGCCGCCTGGCCGACCTGCGCCTGGCCCAATGGTCCCAGGGCCTGATCGTGGCCGAAGCCGTCATCCCCTGGCCCAAGGTCGAGGTCCCGCGCCTGAGCCTGGCCGGGTCCGCGGTCACGGGACTGCTCAGCCGCCCCCTGGGCAAGGACCTGGCGGGAGCCCAGCTGGCGGCGCCGGGCGGCTTCGCCTACCTGGACGAGATGAGCGGGGACCAGGCGCGGCAGGTGCGGCTGGACTACGAAGCCTTCGAGGGCAGCAGCCTGCGCTTGGCGTCGGCGGCCGACCAACCGCGGCAGCAGGCCCTCATCCAGGCCCTGAGGCAATCGCTGGGCGTCACCGAGGCCCAGGGATGGGATCTGAGCGGCCAATATGCCCTGCCCAGTTTCCGGCGGCCCGACGCCCTCCTGCTCGGCTTCCGGGAGGAGGGCGTCCTGGGCCTGACCTCCTCCGCGCCCTCAGCCTCCCTCCGCGGCCTCAGCCTGGTGCATGGCCGTCTGCCGATCGACCTGGGGCAGGCAACCCTGCGCCTGATCGCCGGCAGCGCCACCTTGCGCGGCGCTGCCAGCGGCGAATGCAGCCCCGGTGCGGCGCGCTTCTCGGCCGACGAACCGCGTGCCGAGTTCAGCTTCCCCCTGGGCCTGGCCAGGCCGGCCGGTGGCCGCTTGTGGCTGAGCCTGGTCCATGAAGCGGGCCTGGCCCCGCAATCGTCCGCCTACCCACCCTACGGCGAGCAGGCCTTCAGCTTCACCGTCGCCCTCTGGGACGGCGCGCAGGGTCAGTGGCTGGCCTTCGACCGCCTGCAGCCGGGGCAGAGCGTCGAGATCCCGCGGATGATCAGCCGCGAGCAGGGGATGGACCAGGTGCGCCTGCGCCTGGAGGCCTACCAGGGGCCGGACCTGGACCCGGACCTCTGGGACCTGTTCGCCGGCTGCGTCGAGCCGCGCCTGGCCCTGCAGGAGGGGCTGAGCCCCAGCCGTGGCCGCGAGGACCTGGCGCCGGCGGCCACCGATAGGGCGCCATCGGCGACCGAGGCCGCGGCGGACCCCACCGTGGACGCGATCCAGCGATGAGCAGCCCGCTACCGGCCATCCAGACCTGGGGGCTGAGCAAGCGATACGGATCGCAGCAGGCGCTGCGAAGCCTGGACCTGGTGGTGCCCCGGGCGACGATCTACGGGCTCATCGGACCCAACGGGGCGGGCAAGACCACCACCTTGCGCCTCTTGGCCGGGCTCACGCCGCCCTCGGCCGGGCGCATCCAGCTCCTGGGCCGACCTGTGGACGGGGACGGCCGGGAGCTGCGCCGCCTGGTGGGCTTCATGCCGGACAGCTTCGGCGTCTACGAGAGCATGCGCTGCTGGGAGTACCTCGACTTCTTCGGCCGCTGCCATCGGATCCCCCCGGCACGGCGGGGCCGACTGGTGACCGAGCTCCTGGACCTGGTCGACCTGGCCGCCAGGCGAGACGACGACGTGGGCCACCTGTCTCGGGGCATGAAGCAGCGCCTCTGCCTGGCCCAGGCCCTGGTGCACGACCCCCAGATCCTGCTGCTGGATGAGCCCGCCTCCGGCCTGGACCCCCGCGCGCGGCTGGAGATGCAGGAGCTGCTCAGGGAGCTGCGGCAGCTGGGCAAGACCATCGTCGTCAGCAGCCACATCCTGTCGGAGCTGGAGAACCTCTGCGACGCCGTCGGCATCATGGAGGGCGGCCGGCTCCTGGCCAGCGGCGACCTGGACCGGATCGCCGTCCAGGCAGAACCGGAGCAGGTGATCGAAGTCCAGTTCCTGGGTGGCGAGGCCCGCGACCGGGGCCTGTCCTTCCTGCGCCGCCAGGGCGGCCTGCGCCTGCTCGACGGTCCATCCGAGCCGGACGCCGGGGCCGACGCCTCCTGGATCTCCTTCACGCTGGAAGGCGGCCCGGCCGCCCAGGCCGCCCTCCTGGCCCAGCTCGTGGGCGCCGGCCTGCCGGTGTTGGCCTTCCGCCCCCGTCCACGCCGGGATCTGGAGCGGATGTTCCTCGACATCACGCAGCGCACTTGAACGACGAAGGCCGGCGAGGGAAAGCCTCGCCGGCCTTGCATGGGTCGTGCTGGAGCGGATCGCAGCCAGGCGCCGCTCGCGGGCGACCGGTCAGCGCCAGAGCGTCACGATGGCCGCCGTCGCCAGCATGCCCACCAGGTGGTAGCCCACGTTGATGGCCCAGACACGCCAAGGGCGGCTGTCGTAGACCTGGTTCAGGGCGAAGGTGGTGGCCACGAGTCCCAGCCAGATCAGCAGGGTGGTGCGGAGGGCCACGGCGAGGTCGGCCACCTGGCCCGCGTCCAGCAGGGTGGACAGGGTCCAGGCCGTGAAGAAGCTGAGGAGGTAGGAGACCACCAGCATCTTCGGGTCCATCTTCATGTCGCCGCTCATGTCGTAGCCCATGCCAGAGGCCCAGGGCTTGGAAAAGAGCGGACCGTACCAGATCCAACCGATCATGAAGACGACGAGGGCGGAGACGGCGATGGCGAGCCAGTTGGCGGGCATGGGCATGGGGCGATTCTCCTCTGCGATGCGGTGGCGGGTTTGGATGGCTGACCCATCCGACGACCTCCGGATCGCGAGCGCCGGACAGGTCGTCCAGATGCTATAACCCCGCCGGCGCCGCGAGGTTGCGCGGCGGAGCCTCCTCCCCGGCCCTCCCGTCGCCCGCCGCCGCCTCGAACTGCAGGCGCCAGAGGCGGGCGTAGCGCCCGTCCTGGGCCAGGAGTTCGGGGTGGTTGCCCGCCTCGACGATGCGCCCCTTCTCCATCACGTAGATGCGGTCCGCCTGCCGCACCGTGGCCAGGCGGTGGGCCACCACCAGCACCGTGCGCCCCACCGAGACCGTGCGCAGGGCCGACTGCAGGGCCTCCTCCGTCTCGGTGTCGATATGGGCCGTGGCCTCGTCGAGGATCAGGATCTCCGGGTCGTAGGCCAGGGCGCGGGCGAAGCTGATGAGCTGGCGCTGGCCGGTGGACAGGCTGAGGCCGCGCTCGACCACCGGCTCGTCCAGGCCTCCGGGCAAGCGGGCGATGAAGCGGTCCGCACCCACGCGGCGCGCCGCCTCCTCCACCGTCGCGCGGTCGATCGTCGGGTCCAGCAGGCTGATGTTGCCCGCCACGTCGCCGGCGAAGAGGAAGACGTCCTGCATGACGATGCCCACGCGGCGCCGCAGCTCCCGGCCCGCCAGGTCCCGGACGTCCCGCCCGTTCACCCGGATCCGCCCGCGCTGCACGTCGTAGAAGCGGGGCACCAGGTTCATGATCGTGGACTTGCCGGCCCCCGTATGGCCGACAAAGGCCACCGTCTCGCCCGGCGCCACCCGGAAGCTCACATCCCTGAGCACCCAGTCTTCGCCTTGGTAGGCGAACCAGACATCCTCGAAGGCCACGGCCGGGGCGGCGGCCGGCGTCGACCCGGTGGCCGCCCCAATGCCGGCCGTGCCGCCCTCGACCACGGCCACCCCGGACCGCAGGGGCGGCAGAGGCTGCGGCTGCGGCGGATCCACCACCTCCGGCTCGGTCGACAGGAGCTGGGAGAGGCGCTCCGCCGCCGCCAGGGCCGACTGCAGGATGTTGTACTTCTGCGCCAGGGCGTTGAGCGGCTCGAAGAGGCGGCGCAGGTAGGCGATGAAGGCGTAGAGCGTCCCAAAGCTGATCCCCAGGGCCGCCGCCTGCGCCGGAGGTACGCCGCCGGCCAGGGCCGCCTGCTGCTCCAGGACGAGATGGCCGCCGTAGGTGAGGACCGCCGCAAGGGCCACCGAGGTCAGGAGGTCCAGCGCCGGGCCGAAGACGGCGAACACCCGCAGCACGTTCATCGCCGCCTGGTAGTAGGCCTGGTTGATCTCGCCGAAGCCCCGGCTCCCCACCGCCTCGCGCCCGAAGAGCTGGATGACGCGGATGCCGGAAAAGGTCTCGGCCAGAGTGGCGTTGATCCGGGCCAGCTCGCGGCGGGAGACCCGCCAGCCCTGGCGCGACCGCTTCTGGAAGGCCCAGGCGGTGAGGGCCACCAAGGGCATGACCGCCAGGGCCACCGCGGCCAGCCGGGGGCTGAGCGCGACGAGCACGATGACCCCGCCCACCATGACGAAGAGGTCCCGGAAGAGGTTGACCAGCACCGAGGTGTACATCTCGTTGAGGGCCTCGACGTCGTTGGTCACCCGGGTGACCACCCGGCCGCCTGGCTGGCGGTCGAAGTAGGAGAGGCTCAGGCGCTGGACATGATCGAAGACGTCCTGGCGGATGGCGGCGATGATGCGTTGGCCGGTGCGGCCCAGCCAGAGGGCCTGCAGGTACTGGAGCAGGGCCAGGGCAACGACCGAGGCCAGGTAGAGGCCGGCCAGGGGGTAGAGCAGGGCCAGGGCCGCCGCGTCGCCACTGCCGGCCGAGGGTTCCAGCGCCCGGTCGATGGCGGTCTTGATCAGGTAGGGTTGGCTCAGCTCCAAGGCGGCCATGCCTCCCAGGAGCAGCACCGAGCCCAGGAGAGCCCTCTGCTGGGGGCGGGCATAGCCCAGCATCCAGCGCAGGAGGCGGCGGTCCAGACCGCGGCCTTCCAACTCCTCTTCCTGGTAGGGGTCGTGGGACATGGCGGGCAATGATAGCGCCTCGGGCCGAGGCTCCTCGCCGGAGCTTCATGGACCGCCGCCACCCGCATGGTGGAACCCGAACCGGTTGCCGAAGGCGGGTGGCGGCCGCCTAGGGCTCGATCTCCTCGTCGTCCAGGACCTGGACCCAGCCGGCGTCGCCGTCGATCCGCAGGCGTTGGCCGCTGCGGATGACCGTCGTCGCGTCGGGCACGCAGACGACGGCGGGGATGCCGTATTCCCGGGCGATGACCGAGCCGTGGGTCATCATCCCGCCGACCTCGATGACCACCCCGGCGGCGTTGATGAAGAGCGGCGTCCAACCGGGGTCGGTGTAGGGCGCGACCAGGATCTCACCCTTCGCCAGGACGTCGGCCGCTGGATCGATCACGACGCGGGCGCGCCCTTCGACCACGCCGGCCGATACGCCGGCGCCGGCGAGCGCGCCGGCCGGCACGTCGCTGCGGGCACTCCCCTTCAGCTCCTCGCCGGTGCTCGCCAGCACGCGGGGCGGCCTCAGGGCGGCGAAGCGCGCGTGGGCCCGGGCGCGCTCGCGCACGAGGTCGCGCAGACCGGAGACCTCGCCGCGCAGGGCCTGTTCCATCTCGGCGTAGTCCAGGAAGAAGACGTCGTCCGGTCGGTCCAGCCGGCCCTGGGCGACGAGGCGGGTCCCGATCTCCAGCGCCAGCGCACGCACCATGGCGAAGACCCGGACGAGGAAGTACTTGGGATGCTCGCGGATGGGCAGGGCCTCGCGGGCGACCTTGGCCAGGCGGCGGACGATCCGGCGCTTCGGCCGGGCCGAGGAGGCGACCAGGCGGTCCCGGGCGGCCTCGGCCTCGCGCCGCAGCGCCGCGAAGTGCGCGCGGTGGGCGCCCAGCTCTCCGTGGCCCAGGTTGCCCCGGATCATCGTCAGCAGGGACTCGGGGGCCTCGTTCCAGCGGGGCCGGGTCAGGTCGAACTCGCCCGGACCGCGCATGCCGAAGCGGTCCAGGAAGGCCGCCAGGGCCTGGTCGAAGGCCGCGCCCCCCGGCAAGGCGCGCAGCGCGGCCCGGTCGACCACCCCCCGGCCCAGCGCGCTGCGCAGCTGGGGGTGCTGTCGGGCCAGGTCGGCGAGATCGCCCACGGCCAGGTCCATCTCGGTGGTGACGTTGCCCACCAGGCCGCGGGCAAGCGCATCGACATCGCCCTTGGCATCGGGGCGCAAGCGGGCGAGCAGCCGGCTCGCGATCACCCCGCTGGCCAGAAAAGGCAGGCAGGGGAGCATGTCCCCGAAGAGGGTGAAGAGGATCCGCCTCGCCCGGGCCAGGCGCTCCGGCAGCCCGGCCGACTCGGTCAGCTCCAGCCGCAGCCGGTCGATGTGTCCGTCCAGGGTCCGCTCCAGCGTGGCGGCCACGCCGCTGGTCTCGCGCAGCAGCAGCCAGGCGAGGACGTTGCGCAACATGAAGGCGGCGAATGGCGCCAGCTGGCGGACGCTCAGCCGCGGCCCGGCCTGCAGCTCAGGGCGGGCGATGAGGTCGCGGATGGCGGCCTGCATCAGCCGATCGGCGAAGCCCAGGAAGTTCGTGATGAACCGGCGCGTGATGGGCAGCCTCAGGGCCCGGCCGATCTCGACGTAGAGACGGCCGCCCGCGGACCGGATCCACGGGCTCTCGCGCTGTTCGAAGACCCGCCGGCCGACCGGCAGCACGTGGGCGATGGTGGACCGGCCGAGCGGCTTCATGGGGTCGGTCATCATCTGGACGTGGCCGAGGCAGATGGCCACTTCCAGGAAGTCGCCGTCGGGCGGCGGTGCGAGCAGGGGGTAGAGCGAGGTGATCGGACGGGCCTGGACCACGAACAAGTCGTCGCCGTCGACACACCATTCGATGTCCTGGGGCAGGCCGCCGTAGAGGTCCTGGACCGCCTGGCCGAGTTCCGTGAGGCGATGGACCTCGGCGTCGGACAGCACCCGGGCCCTCCGCCGGTCGGCGCCGAGGGCCCGGTGCTCGGTGCCGCCGCCCGGGAGCGAGACGATCTCGAGGCTCTTGTCACCCACCGCCGCCTCGACGATCTGGCGGCGGGCGCGGTCCACCCGGTAGCGGTCGGCGTTGATCAGCCCGGCCACGAGCGCCTCGCCCAGCCCGAAGCCGGCGTCGATGCTCGTGATGCCGCGGTGGTTGGTGACCGGATCGGCGGTGAAGAGGATGCCGGACTTCTGCGGCCGGACCATCCGCTGCACGACGACCGACAGCGCCACGTCGGCGTGGGCGATGCCGTTCTGCAGGCGGTAGAGGATGGCGCGGTCGGTGAAGAGCGAAGCCCAGCAGGCGCGGACCTTGTGGAGCAGCTCCTCCGCGGTGGCGACGTTCAGGAAGGTGTCCTGCTGGCCGGCGAAGGAGGCCTCGGGCAGGTCCTCGGCGGTGGCGCTGGAGCGCACGGCGACCGGACAGCCACGGTCCAGGCTCCGCCAGGCATCCACGATGACCGCGGCCAGGTCGTCGGGGATCGGGCGGGCGACGACGGCCGCACGGATCCGGGGGCCCAGTCGGCGGGCGCCGTCGACGTCCTCCGGCGCGATGGCCAGCAGCTCCCCCAGCAGGCCTTCGAAGCCCGGGACCTCGGCCACGAAGGCGCGGTAGGCGTCGGTGGTCACGCAGAAGCCGGGCGGCACGGGCAGGCCGGCCGCGGCGAGGCGGCCCAGGTTGGCCCCCTTTCCGCCCACGCGCGGCAGGTCGGATGCCCCGACCGCGGCGAAGGGGAGCACCCATGGGGTGGCGTCGGTGGTCATGGTCTCACGCTTTCTGCCTGCGAGGGATCGCGCAGTGGCCCGGGCCTGATGATACCCGCGGCGATCCGGCAGGCGCGCAGAGCTTGCCAAGCGTTGAACCGCAGCCGTCACGGTCCCCGCGGCGGCGACGTTACAGGATCCTCGCTGCCGCATGCCTGTGACCTGTCGGGCACATCACGGGCCGGCCTGGACGACGACCCTCCGCGGCCAGGTCAAAATGCGGTGTTGACAGGGTTGGACAGTGGCGGTACACTCTTCAATCGGGGGAGGTTCGGGGTTCTGCGCTATCAGCGCGCCCGGCCACCGCCGTCCAGCGGACTTCGGCCAGCGCAAGCGTGCGAGGTCCATGGAGGGAGTTCCTCGGCTTTCGAGGGTCGCCGACAGGGCGACGGCGCCGCGCCAGCGCAAGGCGGGTGGCCGCACCCACATGCTTGCAGGAGGCAAGAGACATGCGTCGAAGGTACAGCGTGCCGGTGCTGGCGGGCGCGGTGCTGGCCGTGGTGGCCCTGGGGGCCTTCCAGGCGGACCGCGATGCCCAGGCCCAGGCGGAGCAGGAGCGCCTGGTGGTCTTCGAGAAGTTCAGCCGCAGTGCCTGAGCGAACTGCAAGGCCGCCGGTCCGGCGGTAGACAGACTCTATGACGAGTACAAGGCTGCGGGCAAGAATGTCCTCCTGCTGGAGTACGACGTCGATGCCAACAAGCTGCCCTCGCGCCGCCAGCGCTTCCAGCTGGCATCGCCATCGGCCAACGTGCTGCCACTGATCGACATCGACAGCGGCTACCGCACCAGCTTCGGTGGGCAGTCCGACTACTACAAGCTCTTCAAGCGGATGATCGACGAGTCCCTGCGCCGCAAGCCCGGCGTCGACATCCTGGCGGCCTACAAGGTGGTCAGCAACGACGTCATCCTCTCGATGCGCGTCACCAACCACTCGGGTGTGACCCTGTCCTCGGGCAACGGCACCACCTTGACCGGCATCATCTGGGCCGAGCAGAAGGTGATCCACACCGGGCGCTCCGGCTTCAGCGAGCAGATCAACAGTCTCTGCGGCAAGGGCATCCTGCTCAACGGCGAGACCACCACCTGCAACCTGACGATGAAGGACAAGGCCAAGGATCTGGGCACCCGCGGCCAGGTCTTGGCCCTGGTGGACTACCGCCCCGGCGGCGCCAGCGGCGCCTACGACCTCCTCAACGCCGCCCATGCCGTCAAGGGCGAGCTGCCGCCGCTGGTCGAGCCCACCGCCGTGCCGCCCACCGACACGCCAGTGCCGCCGGGGCCCAGCCCCACCTCGCCGCCCATCGTGATCGACATGCCGCCGCGTGTGAAGGCGCCCATCGCCGACATCTCGGTGATGGAGGACGAGCCGGTGGCCGCCATCGACCTCAGCAAGGTCTTCGAGGACATGGACTCGGACGCCGCGCAGATGACCTTCGAGATCACGAAGAACAGCGACGCGGACCTGGTGGATCCGTCCATCAAGGGCACCATGCTGGAGTTGGCCATCCCCACCGGCAAGACGGGCAGCAGCGAGATCACGGTCCGCTGCAACTCGGACGGCAAGTCGGTCTCGGACAGCTTCACCTTGACCGTCAAGGCCAAGGGCGGCCCGGTCGGCCCCAGCGGCGGCAAGGTCTACCTGCCCTGGCTGGAGCGCTGATCCCACGCTTCCGGGGCTGCTGCGCTCATTGAGCCGCCAGCGGCCTGCTCAAGCGACAGACGCAACATCGACGAGGGCGCGTGTTCCCAGGTGGGGAACACGCGCCCTCGCGCTTCTCCAGGGCGGCGTGCTAGGATGCCCGCCATGCCCCAGGACAGGCCGCCCTCCCCCGCATCGCCCCGCCTCGGCGCCGCAGAGAGCTCCTCCGGAGCCGCCCCGCCCCCGGAGCGCCTGGAGGGCACCCTCGAGCGCGTGACCTTCCACAACGAGGAGAACGGCTACACGGTGGGCCGCATCCGGACCGCCGGGCGGGGCCAGGAGGTCACCATCGTGGGCCCCCTGCCCACGGCCCACCTGGGCGCCTCCCTGCTCCTGACCGGCAGCTGGACCACCCACCCGCAGTACGGGCGGCAGTTCCTGATCAGCCAGGCGGAGGAGAAGCTGCCGGCCACGGTGGAGGGCATCCGGCGCTACCTGGGCTCCGGCCTGATCCGCGGCGTGGGACCGGTCACGGCCGAGCGGGTGGTGGACCACTTCGGGCTGGACACGCTGACGGTCATCGACGAGCAGCCGGAGCGGCTTTGGGAGGTGCCGGGCGTGGGGCCCAAGCGGGCGGCCACCATCGCCCGGGCCTGGCAGGAGCAGCGGCAGATCAAGCAGATCATGCTCTTCCTGCAGTCGCACGGCGTGGCCACCGGCCTGGCGGTGCGCATCTACAAGGCCTACGGCGAGCAGGCCGCCGACGTGGTCCGCCAGGACCCCTACCGCCTGGCGCGCGAGGTCTACGGCATCGGCTTCCTCAGCGCCGACCGCATCGCCCAGGGCCTGGGCCTGGCCAAGGACGCCCCGCAGCGCATCGAGGCCGGCCTGGGCTTCGCCCTCGGCACCTTGGCCGACGAGGGGCATTGCTTCGCCCCGCGCGCCAGGCTCAGCCAGGCGGCGGCGCGGCTCCTGGAACTGCCGGTGGAGCAGGTGGACCCGGCGGTGGATCGCCAGGTGGCCGCCGGCCACCTGGTCGACGGCAGCCTCGCGCCGCCCGAAGAGCCTGGCGCGGCCTGGATCTACCTCCCGCCCTTCTTCCATGCCGAGAGCGGCCTGGCCCGCCGCCTGCTGCAGCACCTGGCAAGGCCGGAGGACCGTCTGGGCGCCTTCCGGGCCCTGGACTGGCCGGCGGCCTTCGCCTGGCTGGACGCGCGCCTGCCCCAGCCCCTGGCCGAACGCCAGCGCGACGCGGTGCGGCTGGCGCTCTGCCACAAGATCTGCGTGATCACCGGCGGCCCCGGCACGGGCAAGACCACCACGGTCCGGGCCATCCTGGAGCTGCTGCAGGCCAAGGGGGGCTCCCTGCGCCTGGCCGCGCCCACCGGCCGCGCCGCCAAGCGCCTGGCGGAGACCAGCGGCCTGGAGGCCCGCACCCTGCACCGCCTGCTGGAGTTCAGCCCCGGCGAGGGGATGGGCTTCAAGCGCAACGAGGAGCACCCGCTGGACACGGACCTGCTGGTGGTCGACGAGGTCTCGATGGTGGACCTGCTCCTGATGAACCACCTCAGCAAGGCCCTGGCAAGCGGCACGCACCTGGTCCTGGTGGGCGACGTGGACCAGCTGCCTTCGGTGGGGGCGGGCAACGTGCTCAGGGACCTGATCGCCTCGGGCCGGGTGCCGACGGTGGCCCTGGACCAGATCTTCCGCCAGGCGGCGCAGAGCCACATCGTGGTCAACGCCCATCGCATCAACCAGGGGCAGATGCCCGTCCTGGAGAAGGACAGCCAGGACTTCTTCCTCTTCCCGGCCCAGGAGGCCCAGGAGGCGGCCCGCTGGGTGGTGGACCTGGTCTGCCGGCGCATCCCGTCCCGCTTCGGCCTGGACCCGCTGGAGGACATCCAGGTGCTCTCGCCGATGCACCGCGGCGCGGCCGGCGTGGCGGCCCTCAACGAGGCCTTGCAGGCGGCCCTGAACCCGCCCGCCCCGGGACGCGCGGAACTGCGCACAGGGGGGCGCATCCTCCGGGTGGGCGACCGCCTGATGCAGCTGCGCAACAACTACGAGAAGGAGGTCTTCAACGGCGACCTGGGCCGCCTGACGGCCCTGGAGCTGGAGGAGCAGGAAGCGGTGGTGACGGTGGAGGGCCGCGAGGTCCGCTACGACTTCGCGGAGCTGGACGAGCTGACCCACGCCTACGCCATCTCCACCCACAAGAGCCAGGGCTCGGAGTACGCCGCGGTGGTGATGACCCTGCTGCCGGGCCATCACGTCATGCTGCAGCGCAACCTGCTCTACACCGGCGTCACCCGCGCCAGGCGCCTCTGCGTCCTGGTCGGCGCCCGCTCGGCCCTGGCCCGGGCCCTGAAGAACGACGCCGTGGCCGCCCGCCACACCGGGCTGGCGGGGCGGCTGAAGAAAGGGTGAGGGAGCGGGCGATCGGCGCCGGCCCCGCTACTCGTTCTCCAGCGCCGCGATCGCCTCGTAGCGCCTCTGGCTCTCGGCCTCATCGATGAAGAGGCCCATGACGTCGGAACCGGTGTCGACCCCGACCCCGGTGACCATGACCCGGTAGGGGCCGGGATAGCTGGGGTTGGGCGGGTCGAGCTTGGCGGCGACCACCCAGACCAGGTCCGCGGGCGGCACGCTCTCGTCACCACCGAACAGTTCCCGGGCCTTGGCGGCGCTGATCCGGCGCGCGATCGGATCGCGCACCGCCGCCGCCCGCTCCGGCGGCAGGGAGGACAAGAGCCAGTCGATGGCGTCGGCTTCCGACAGGGGGAGTGGATAGCGCGATGTGGGTGTGGGCACGACGACGATCGACGGGGCGGGTGTCTCGACGGCCCGCCGTGTGGCCTCCCTTGCCACGTCCATGGTCGCAGCGACCCAGTCCGGAAACTTGATTTTGATCACATCGCCTCCGTAGATAACTGTGGCGTACGGGCTGTCCTTATCGAACAACCCATACTGCAGCGGGTCCCCCAACGGCGTCTCAGGGGCGGACCCGACGGGCGGGCTTGGTCCGCGCAGGCCCGCCAGGCCCCAGCCGATGGCGACGGCTACCGACAGAGCCACTCCGAGCAGTCCCAGGCGTCCGATACGATGGCTGAGCATGGGCGACCTCCTTTCGAGGAGCGAAGCATGCCTGGATGGCCTGAGGCCAGCATGAGCCTGGGCCAAGCCTGATCCGATGCATGGCGGATCCACGGACCACGGCAGCCGCCATCCCCCGCCCGCCGACCTTCATCGCCCCGGCCACTACCCCCAGAAGCGCCCCAGCCCCCCGAAGGTCAGCAGCATCCCCAGCACCGTGTTCAGCGCCGGGTACCACCAGTAGGCGCGCTCAGGGTCCAGGCCGCGCAGGGCGATCCAGGCCACGAGGAGGGGGTAGGCGGCGAAGAGGAGGCCCAGCGGCCAGGCGACGGTGCCCATGGCCAGGGCGGCGCCCAGCCAGCAGGCGAAGCAGTAGGCGTAGGTGCCCCCTTGGCCGAGGCGGGTGGCCGTGGTGGCCAGCCCCGCGGACCGGTCCGGGCCGATGTCCGGGATGGCCGAGAAGCTGTGCATGGCCATGGTCCACAGCCAGCCGCCCAGGACGGCCGCCGCCGGCGGGGCCTGACCGCCCAGGAGGATGTAGGCGGCCACCCCGGGCAGGATGTAGAGGCCGTTGGACAGGCTGTCCCAGAAGGGCCGGGCCTTGAAGCGCAGGGGCGGCGCCGAGTAGGCCCAGGCCAGGACCAGGAAGCCCAGCAGGGAGGGACGCGCGGGGCCGGGAAGAATCGCCAGCAGGACCAGCCCGGCCAGGACGCTGAGGCCGATGGCCGCCCAGACCGCCCTCCCCCGCCGGAAGCGCGCTTCCTGGGCCTCCTTCTTGGGGTTGAGGGCGTCCGTCTCCTGGTCAAAGCGGTCGTTGATGCCGTAGAGCAGCAGGTTGGCGGGCAGGAGGGCGTAGAGAAAGAGCGTCCAGAGTAGCGGATGGCCGAGGGCCGCCAGATCCGGCGCCGCGTAGGCCGCGGCCACCAGGACCGGCCCCGCCAGGTAGGACCAGAAGCGGGGCCGCGACAGCTTGAGCAGGTAGGCCCAGGTGGACATGGGGGGTCAGGCGCCTGGCGCCAGGGCCTGGCGGCGGGGGCCGGGAGGGCGGGCTGAGTCCGGTGAGGCTGTTGCGCGCAGGGGTGCCAAGGGACTCATTGGACTAATGGGACCTATAGGACCTATAGGACTTATAGGACCCATAAGTCCTATGGGTCTCACCCGGTCCGATGACCTCAGCGCCCCTGCGCCGCCGCTCATCCCAGGTCCCTGGCCAGGGTGGCCGCCGTGTGCTCCCCCGAGATCAGGCACATGGGCATGCCGATGCCGGGCGTGGTGTAGGCCCCGGCGAAGTAGAGCCCCGGCAGGCGGCCGGAGCGGCGGCGCGGGCGGCCGAAGGCGCTCTGGGTCAGGGTGTGGGCCAGGCCCAGGGCCGTGCCGTGGGCGGCGTGGTAGCGGGCGCTGAAGTCCCGCAGGCTGAAGCTCTGTTCGAAGACGATGCGCGGCCGCAGGTCCACCCCCGTGTGGCGGGCGATGTCGGCCAGCAGCAGGTCCCGGTAGCGGGCGCGGCCCGCCTCCGTGTCCTCCAGGCCCGCGGCCACCGGCACCAGGGCGAAGAGGTTGCTGTGGCCCGGTGGGGCCACCGTCGCGTCGCTCTGCGAGGGCACGCAGAGGTAGTAGGCCGGGTCTTCGGGCCAGGCCGGGGTCTGGAAGAGCTGGCGGAAGTGTCCGGACCAGTCCGTGGGCAGGACCAGGCTGTGGTGGGCCAGTTCCGGGACCGATCCGGCGACGCCCAGGTAGAGCAGGAAGGCCGAGGGCGCCCAGGTGCGGCGGCGCCAGTAGCCGGGGCCGTACTGGCGGTCGGCGGGCTCCAGCAGCGCCTGCTCCACGTGGTGGTAGTCGGCTGCGGCCACGACGGCATCGGCGTCCAGCGGTCCGCCGGTGGTCTCCACCCGCAGTCCCCCCTCCGGCCGCCGACGGATGGCGGTGGCCGGCCGCTCCAGCTCCACCCGCACCCCCAACTCGGCCGCCAGGGCCGCCACCGCGTCCACCAGGGCCCCGATGCCGCCCTCCGGGTAGAAGACGCCCAGGTTGAAGTCCACGTGGCCCATCAGGTGGTAGAGGGCCGGCGTGTTGCGCGGCTCGCCGCCCAGGAAGACCAGGGAGTAGGCCATGATCTGGCGCAGCTTGGGATGCCGGAAGTAGCGCCCCACGAAGCGGTCCATGCTGCCCAGGAGGCTGAGGCCCCGGGCCTGGCGGGCCACGTCCAGGGTCAGGTAGTCGCGCAGGCGCGGCCGATCGGTGTAGACGAAGCCCGGCATGGCCCGCTCGTAGGTCTGGCGGCTCTGTGCCAGGTAGCGGTCCAGGGCCTCGCCCGCCCCCGCCTCGTAGCCTTCGAAGAGCGCGCGCATGGCGGCGCGGTCCCCGGTGATGTCCACCCGGTCGCCGTCCTTGAAGAAGATGCGGTAATGCGGGTCCAGGCGCCGGGCCCGGTAGTAGTCCTCGGGACGCTTGCCGAAGTGGCTGAAGAAGCGCTCCCAGGCATCGGGCATCAGGTACCAGCTGGGCCCCATGTCGAAGGTGAAGCCGTCGGCGACCAGGCGGCTGGCCCGTCCCCCCAGCTGCTCGTTCTTCTCCAGCAGGGTGACCGCCGCCCCCGCCTGGGCCAGGTAGCAGGCCGCCGCCAGGCCGCCAAAGCCGCCGCCGACCACCGCCACGCGGCGGCCGTCGAGGGCTGGAAGTCGGGGTGTGGGCCCGCGGTCGCGCGTCATGGGAGCTGCTCGTCCACCGGGGCGGCGAGGACCGCCGCTGGGCCGGAAGGAGCCGGATCGCCGGCCCCCTCGCCCCCGAAGCGGCGCCCCGCCAGGGCCAGGAGGCGGAAGACCTGGCCGTCGTCGTCCGCGGCGGTGCGGCCGAGCAGGTCCTGCACCCAGGGCGCGGGGAAGGCGTCGTGTCCGTGCAGGGCGCCCACGGCCATGCCGACGAGGGCGGCGGCGCGGTCGGCGGCCGCCGAGGCCAGGACGGCCTGGCGCAGGGCCTCCCGCGGGTCGTCGGCGTGGCGGCCCAGGATGAAGAGGACCGTGGGCATGACTTCGAGGAGGCTGCTGCCGGAGCCCCAGGCGGCGCCGGCCTGCACGGCGTCCCAGCCCTCGGCATCGGCGCGGCGCAGGCAGCGTGCCAGGTGACCGGCCAGGGTGTCGCGGCCCTCGCCCCTGAAGGCCGGGCCGCCCAGGCGGTAGGTGGGGTCGATCTCCAGCCCCTTGACCGCGGCCTGGAAGCGGTCCTCCCACCAGGCGGCCGCCGGCGTCTCGGGGATCGCCAGGAGTTCCCAGAGCAGGGCTCCCCAGGCCAGGCCGGCGCTCAGGGCCGCGGAGTCATTGTGGGTGAGGAGGGTGGCCAGGGCCAGGTCCACCCAGAGGTCGGTCCCGCCCGCGGCCAGGTGGGGCAGCAGGAAGGGCGCCAGGCGCGGCAGGGCTCCGGAGCCGGGCACCTTCAGGCCGCAGCGCTCCCACGGCAGGGCTCCCACGCGGAAGGCCTCCAGGGCCTCGCGCGTGCTGGGGCCGACGCCGAAGATGCGGCCCTCGGCCAGCCGCTCCATCAGACGCCTGGGCTTGAGCGCGCCGTCGCGGCAGACCTGCTCCAGGGTCCAGAAGGCAAGCTGGGTCTCGTCCGAGGGCAGTCCCACCGCCCGGCCGCCGGCCAGGGGATTCGGCTGGTAGCCGTCGGCGGTGTCCAGGCACTGGCGGCGCTCGTCGGCGGGCAGGCCGGCCAGGGGCCTGCCCAAGGCATCGCCGATGGCCAGGCCCAGCAGCATGCCCTCGACCCGTCCGAAGTCCTGGTCAGGACGGGCGGGCAGGGCGCGGTCGAAGAGGGGGCCGCGCGCGAGATCGATGTCGCCGGATGCGAGCAAGCGCTCGAGCGTGCCTTGGGTGCTGGTCATCGTACGGGGAAGGATAGCAGGGTCCCGGATGCCGCCCATGCGCGCCGGCGGCCGCTCCAGACCCACCCGGCGGCACGTGTATCATCAGCGCGAATGCCCCTCATGTCCCCCAAGGCCACCTCTCGGTTCCCCCAGCAGCGCCCGGCGGAGATCCGCGCGTCCCGGACGCTCGGTCACAGCAGGGTCTCTCAGGCCGTAAGAGCTTCTGTCCGGCTGCGGACCAGGGGAGCCGCAGCATGAGCCGCCAGGAAGCATCGGCGGCCGAGCGGGTCTACCTGGCCATGGTCGCCTCCTACCAGACCGCCATCCTCAACTACCTCTACCGCCTGGTGGGTGACCGCGACACCGCCGAGGAACTGACACAGGACACCTTCGTGAAAGCCTACCGCGCCTTGGGGCGCCTGGAACTGGGGACCGAGCTGGAGGGGATGCGCCGCGCCTGGCTGTACCGCATCGCCCAGAACACGGCCCTGGACCACCTGCGGCGCCGGACGCGCCTGCGCTGGCTCTCGCTGGAGGGGCTGACCCGGGCCGAGACGCCGCAGGCCCCCGCCGCCGACCCGGCCGACCGCCCCACCGAGCAGGGCCTGGTCCGGCGGGTCCTGGGCGAGATGGACGAGGCCGCGCGCCAGGTGCTGCTGCTGTTCAACCAGGAGGGCCTGAGCGCCGAGGAGGTGGCGGAGGTGCTGGGCATCTCGGCCGTGGCCGCCCGCAAGCGCCGCCAGCGGGCCGGCGAGGCGTTCCGCCAACGCTACCTGGCCCTGGCGGCCGACGCCGGCCTGGCGATGGACCTCCCGACGCTGGCGCTGCATCCGGAGGCGGGCGCATGAACTGCGACCACCTCTGGGACTACCTGGGCCAGGCCCCCCTCGCGGAGCAACCGGCGGATGCTCTGGCGGCGCTGGAAGCCCACGCCGCCTCCTGCTCGTCCTGCGCCCAGGCCCTGGCCACCGAGCGCCTGCTGGAGCGGGCCCTGGCCACGCAGGAGAGCATCCGTCCCAGCCGCCACCTGCAGGAGGCCCTGCTGGCAGTGCCCCGCCAGGCCGAACGAGGCCGGCGCCTGCGGGCGCTGGGCGTCTACGCCCTGCCGGTCTCGGTGTTGGCCATCGGCCTGCTGGCCTTCCTGGCCCCCGAGCTGCTGCGCCGCCAGCGCGCCCTGGTCGAGCAGCCCCAACCCGAGGCCGGGAGCCTGTCGCTCTCAGCGCCTACGACGCCCCAGCCGGTGGCCGCGACGGCGACCCTCGCCGGTCCGGCGGCCCCAGCGCGGGCCGCGGCGCCGACCGCCGCGCGGTCGAGCGGAGCGGGTGCCGGGCGCATCGCCGCTCCCACAGGGTCAAGGGGATCTGCGGCCGATCCCGGCCCTGGCCGCCCCGGCTCGTCCCCACCGCCACCCGCGCCCGCCCTGGCCACCCCTCAGCCCGAGGCTCCCCCGCCCGCCGCGGCCGAGCGCCGGCGCCCCCGCCCCAGCGCGACGCCCGAGCCGCCCTTGGCGGGTGACGCGGGGCGGAGCGATCCCGTTCCTGCGCCTTCCGAGCTGCCGCCTGATCCACCCCAGCCGGATCCTGGCGCCAGCACCGAGGTTCCACCACGAAGGCAGATGACCCCGGGTCCGCCCGATCCGACAGGCACGGTCGCGTCCCTGCAACCGCCGGGTACCCAGCCCGGCGAAACCCCCACCCCCGCCCCCTCTCCCGAGGCCCGCGGCGGCGGCGCCTCCGCGACGGTCACCCCCACGGACGCGGCCCGGGGCCCGGCGCTACCGATCACGCCGCCCACGGAGACGCCGAGCCCCACGCCGACGGGGACAAGGACGCCGAGCGCCACCGGGACGCCCTAAGCAGAACCGTGGAACGATGCCCAGTATCCTGGTGGGCAAGTGAACCGTCTCTGCGCCACTCCATCCTGTGCCTCGTTCGACAAGGCTGCCTAGGACCGCCCGGCGAGAGAGCCGCCCGCCCACGGCCCTCGTTCCTTCCGCCCCGTCTCCCATGCCGTATAATCGCCGGCCATGACCCGTTTCCGTTCCAAGGGCGGCCACCCGTCCGGCACCCCCCGCGCCGTCCTCCCGCTCCTGGCCCTCCCGGCGTTCCTCTCCCTGGCCGCGCTCCGGCCCGCCGCGCCGCCCGCCGTCCGCGCCGCCGCGCTCCAAGCCCCGGCCCAGGACGAGCAGCCGGCGGCCCGCGTCTACCTGCCCCTGACCCTGCGCGGGATCGGGATGAACGAGCTGCCGCCGCCGCCCACGGCCCAGCCGGCGACGGCGACGCCCCGTCCCTCGCCCACAGCGACCGTCCCCTTGGTCGTGCCCACCCTGGCACCGACCGAGACGCCCCGGCCCAGCGACCCGCCCCCATCGCCCACGCCCAAGCAGCTGCCTTGGTGGGGCGCCTACGACGAGCCCTTGGCCACCCTCCCCTCGCTGGAGGACGTGTTCTTCGCCTACCGTCCGGCCAACTGGTACAGCAGCCTGCTCACCGTCCTGCGCCTGCGCTATCCCACGGGTCGGGCCATCGTCACCCGCCTGAAGGACAGCCAGAACCAGGCCGCCGTCTGGGTGGGCAGCCCGCCGTCGAACTTCCAGGGACTCCTCGACCGCATCGGCCTGACCGTCCACGAGATGAACCACCAGCTGGGCTGGCAGGAAGGCATCCTGGCCACCCGCCTCCAGCAGTACGCCTACGTGGTGCGGGAGGACCTGACCCTCCTTGTGCCGCAGATGGAGACCTTCCCGCGCGCGGAGATCGTCCCCTACCTCAAGGGCCCCCTCCTCAACCAGTACAAGCCCGTCTACCTGGAGGGCGACAGCGGCAAGCAGGGCTTCCTGACCGTGCTGGACGAGTTCAACGCCTACACCCACTCGCTCTTCGTGGGCTACGGCCTGCACGACCAGATGGCCCCCGGCAGCCGCCAGAGCGACCGCGACGGCCTGGTCACCTTCATGATGTACACCCAGTTCTACCTGCGCCACGCCCGCACGACCCACCCGGCGGACTACGCCAGGCTGCGCGCTTCCCCCGAGATCCGCGACGCCGTCAAGACGCTCTGGGCGCGGGCCAACTTCATCCTGGACGTCACCGAGGACATCCCCGGCCTGGCCCTGGACGCCGCCGCGGTGGAGGCGGAGATGCGCAAGGCCGACATGCAGGCCGAGGTGCGTGATTTCGTGTTGCGGTAGTAGGGGCGGGCGGCGCCCGCCCTCCCCCCCAAAGCCCCCCCGGCATATGAGGGCGGGCGCCGCCCGCCCCTACCGCAACACGCCCGCACCAACCTACCGCTGCAGCCGCTCCCATTCGCGCAGCAGGCTGTCGTCCGTGCTGGCGATCACCTCGCGCAGGCGGTTCGCCATGGCCATGAGCCGCGGGGTGCGGGCGCTCTCGGGCACGGTCTGGATCAGGGTGCGGTAGACCGCGCCCAGGTGGCGCAGCAGGATGCCTTCCACCCGCTGGATGCCGTAGCGCAGGACGTAGGCGTTGAAGTCCAGGCCGTCCTCCAACAGCTCCCGGGCCACGCTCTTGGGCCTCAGGTCCTCCGCGCGCAGCCAGGGGTGGCGGGCGGCGAAGCCCTGGAAGGCCCCTTCCAGGTAGGCCTCGGCCGGGCGGGGCCAGGTGACCTGCTGCAGGCGGGCCTGGCGCTCGTGGAAGGGCAGGCCCTGGCTCTTGAGGCGGGCGGCCAGGGCCTCGCGCAGGCGCTTCTCCTGGGCGTAGAGGATCTGGCGCGGGTCCTCGAGCACCGCTTCCACCAGGCTGATCACCGTCAGCTCCGGGTCGCCGTGCTTGGGCCGCAGGCGCTCCACCGCCTCCACCAGGAAGAGCGAGAGGGTCTCGTGCAGGCTGAACTCGGCCTGCAGGTCCTCGGCCACCGCCAGGCGCGGGCGCGGTCCGTCGCGGTCGAGGAAGACGATGCCGCCCCTCAGTAGCGAGCGGCAGATCAGGGCCAGCTGGCGAAGGTGCCGCTGGCGCCGTGCCGGGCTCTCCGGCAGGAGGCCGATCAGGCGGACCAGGAAGGCGTAACCGCCCGGCTCGCCGGCCCGGGCCAGGGCCTGGACCAGCATGCCGTGGCTGACCCGGAAGCGGCTCTGCAGGCGCTCGGGAGGGCGGCCGATCAGGCCCTCGAAGGTGCGCCGGTCCCAGGTGATCTGCCCCGGCCGGCCCGGGCCCCGCGGCCCACCGCCACCGCCCCGGCCGCCCCCCGGCCGCCCCCGGCCCATGCCTCCGCGGCCCCCGGCCTCGCGCCGGCGACGCACCTCCTCCTCCGGGGCCTGGCAGACCACCTGGCCGCGGCTGTCGTAGCCCTTGCGCCCCGCCCGGCCGGCGATCTGCTTGAAGTCGCGCACCGGGAGGACCACCGTCTCCTCGCCGTCGAACTTGGCCAGGCCGCTGAAGAGGACGGTGCGGATGGGGATGTTGACCCCCACGCCCAGGGTGTCGGTGCCGCAGATCACCTTGAGCAGGCCCAGGGCCGCCAGCTGCTCGACCAGCAGGCGGTACTTGGGCAGGAGGCCGGCGTGGTGCACGCCCACCCCCGCCCCCAGGAGGCGGCGGATCTCCTTGCCGTAGGGGCTGTCGAAGCGGCGCTCGGCCAGCCGGGCCGCCAGCTCCTCGCGCTCGCGGCGATCCACCAGGGCCAGGCTCATCAGGTCCGAGGCCAGGGCGCCCGCCCCCTTCTGGGTGAAGCTGACGATGTAGATGGGCGCCTGCCCCTCGGCCAGGAGGTCCTTGACCGTCTGGGGGAAGGGCGTGTCGGCATAGCGGAAGTCCAGCGGCACCGGCCGTTCGTCGCTGCTGACGATGGCCACCTCCCGCCCGCTGCGCTCCGCCAGCTCCGCGGCGATGGGCGACATGTCGCCCAGGGTGGCGCTCATCAAGAGCATCTGGCTCTCCGGCAGGGCCAACAGGGGGACCTGCCAGGCCCAGCCGCGCTCGCGGTCGGCGTAGTAGTGGAACTCGTCCATCACCACCGCTGCCGGCAGGCTCGCGGCGGGGTCGCCCCCGGCGCTGCGCTCGCCCGCCGGCCCCCAGCGGCCGCGCAGGGCGGCGTGGGCCAGGATCTCGGCGGTGCAGCAAAGGATGGGGGCCTCGGCGTTGACCCGGGCGTCCCCGGTGACCAGGCCCACATGGTCCGGCCCGAAGACCGCGCAGAGGTCGAAGAACTTCTCGTTGGCCAGGGCCTTGATGGGGCTGGTGTAGACCGCCCGATGCCCTTCGGTCAGGGCCTTGTAGAGCAGGCCCAGGGCCACCAGGCTCTTGCCGGAGCCCGTGGGGGTGCTCAGCACCACGTGCCGGCCCTGCCACAGGGCCTCCAGGGCCTCCCGCTGGTGCGCGTAGAGCTGGAGCCCGACGGCCCCCGTGCCGGCGACGAAGCGCTGCCAGCTGGTGGTCGGATCGAGCAGCCCCCCGGCCTCCAGGTGGGGCCCCTCGCGGCCCTCCGCCTCGACGCCGGGCCCGTCTGCGGCAGCGGCGCGGCCCGGCCCATGCCGCAGGCCCGTGGGCCGGGCGCGGATGCGGTCCAGGTCCGCGTCGTCGAAGAGGGGGCGGGCGGTGTTCGCCGCGGGCCGCGGCGGATCGTCCCCTCCGCTGAAGGGGTCGCCCCCGCCGGTCCCGCCGCCCTGGCCCGCGGCGGCCGCCCCCTCGCCCTGGCGGCGGAAGGGCAGGCGGCTGCGAGCCTTGGGCTTGCGGCCCGGCTTCTTGGGGGCGGAGGCCGACGGGCGGGGGCGGGCCATGGGCTGATTGTACCGGAGCAGGGCGAGGGCGGCGCCGGACCCCCTCCGATGGTGGTGCCCAGCGACATTAAGTTTTTGTTGACCAACCAGCCCGTCCGGGCAGCGGCAGGCCCTGGATCGGGCCAGAACCCTTGTGCTACAAGGCTTTTCGCCAACCGGCAGCCCTTCCGCCATCTAGTGGGGCCCTGTTGACAGCCCCACCTACATGTAGTAGCCTTGCGCCCCTATCGATGGACCGTCCGCCTGCCCCGGTCGGCCTGCCCGCTGGCTCGGGCGGGGAGGGCTCGATGGGTTCATTTGTCAGACCAATTCGGAGTCGCGAGCGCTCATCCTCCGGCAGAGCTGAGCATCCGCAGGCATCGCCCCGGCCGTCGTCCGGCGATCGCCGAGTCTTCCACGCCCCATAAGGCCGGCGCGGGTCGCCGATCCGGACCCGTTGCTCCCCGTCCGCCCCCTTTCCTCCATGCTCGGGAGAACATGACCATGCAGTCCTTGAAGATCGTCAAGCGCACCGGTGACGTCGTGGACTTCGACCGCGCCCGCATCCGAGGTGCGGTCATGGCCGCCGTCCGTGCCACCGGCGAGCCCATCCCCGAGCAGCGGGTGGACGCCCTGACGGACGCCATCTGCCAGGAGGTGGAGACGCGCTTCGTCGACTTCTACCCCAACGTGGAGAACGTCCAGGACATCGTCGAGAAGCACCTGATGCTGCAGGGGCTCTTCGGGGTGGCCAAGGCCTACATCCTCTACCGCGCCGACCGCCAGAAAGCCCGCGAGGAGGCCCGGGAACGGGCCGTGGCCGACGCCCGCCTGGGCCGGCTGACGGTGATCAAGCGCGACGGCCGCACCGTGCTCTTCAACGTGCGCCTGATCGAGGGCGCCATCCGCCGCGCCGCGAGCGGGCAGGAGCAGGCGGTGGACGTGGACCTGGTGGTGCGCGAGGCCATCAACAACGTCTACGACGGCATCCCTACCAGCAAGATCGAGCAGGCCATGATCATGGCCGCCACCGCCTACATCGAGCGGGACATGGCCTACAGCCAGGTGGCCAGCCGGCTCCTGCTGCAGAAGCTGACCAAGGAGGTCCTGGGCCGCTCGATCCGCCCTGAGGACCACGACACCGCCTACCGCGAAGCCTTCACGCAGGCCATCCGCAGCGGCGTCGAGGGCGGCACCTACGACCCCCGGCTGGTCGAGCGCTTCGACCTGGCCCGCCTGGCGGCGGCCCTGGTCCCCGAACGGGACCATGACCTGCAGTACCTGGGCATGCAGACCCTCTACGAGCGCTACTTCATGCGCCGGGACGGCCAGCCGGCCGAGCTGCCGCAGCATTTCTGGATGCGGGTGGCCATGGGCCTGGCCGTGTTGGAAGAGGAGCCCACCGCCAAGGCCGAGGCCTTCTACGCCCTGGTGTCGCAGCGCCGCTTCGTGCCTTCCACCCCCACGCTCTTCCACGCCGGCACCCGGCATCCGCAGCTCTCGAGCTGCTATCTGACCACCATCGACGACGAGCTGCAGCACATCTTCAAGTGCTATGCCGACAACAGCCAGCTCTCGAAGTGGTCCGGCGGCATCGGCAACGACTGGTCGAACATCCGCGGCACGGGAGCGGCCATCGCCAGCACCAAGGTCGAGAGCCAGGGGGTCATCCCCTTCCTCAAGATCGCCAACGACGTCACCATGGCCATCAACCGCAGCGGCAAGCGCCGCGGGGCCACCTGCGCCTACCTCGAGACCTGGCATTACGACATCGAGGACTTCCTGGATCTGCGCAAGAACACCGGGGACGACCGGCGCCGCACCCACGACATGAACACGGCCAACTGGATCCCCGATCTCTTCATGAAGCGGGTGCTGGAGGACGGCCCCTGGACCCTCTTCAGCCCCGATGAGGTGCCGGACCTGCATCACCTCTACGGCAGGGCCTTCGAGAAGGCCTACCTGGCCTACGAGGAGAAGGCCCGCCGCGGCGAGATGGCGCTCTTCAAGATCCTGCCGGCCGCGCAGCTCTGGCGCAAGATGCTGACCATGCTCTTCGAGACGGGACATCCCTGGATCACCTTCAAGGATCCCTGCAACGTCCGCAGCCCGCAGGACCACGTGGGCGTCGTCCACTGCTCCAACCTCTGCACCGAGATCACGCTCAACACCTCGGCCGACGAGACCGCCGTCTGCAACCTGGGCTCGGTCAACCTGGCCCAGCACGTGACGGCGGACGGCCGCCTGGATGAGGATCGCCTGGCCGAAACCGTGACCCTGGCCATGCGGATGCTCGACAACGTCGTGGACATCTGCTACTACCCGACGGTCGAGGCGCAGCGGTCCAACGAACGGCATCGACCGGTGGGCCTGGGCATCATGGGCCTGCAAGACCTGCTCTTCCGCCTGGACATCCCCTTCTCGGATCGCCTGGCCCTGGACACCTGCGACCAGGTGATGGAGTTCATCGGCTACCATGCCATCCTGGCCTCCAGCCAGTTGGCCGCCGAGCGCGGCGCCTACCCCAGCTTCAAGGGCTCGAAGTGGGACCGCGGCATCTTCCCCTTGGACACACTGGCCCTCCTGGAAGCAGAACGGGGGATGCCGGTGGACGTCTCGCGCGACGCTCGGCTGGACTGGCGTCCGGTCCGGGACCTGGTGGCGAAGCACGGCATGCGCAACTCGAACACGATGGCCGTGGCCCCCACGGCCACCATCGCCAACATCGCCGGCTGCTTCCCCTCGATCGAGCCCATCTACAAGAACCTCTACGTGAAGGCCAACATCTCCGGCGAGTTCACGGTGGTCAACCATTACCTGGTGGATGACCTCAAAGCCCTCGGCCTCTGGGACCAGGAGATGCTGGACAAGCTCAAGTACTGCGACGGCAACGTCGCTCAGATCCCCGAGATCCCGGAGCGCCTGCGCGACAAGTACAAGGAAGCCTTCGACGTCGATCCCATCTGGGCCCTCCGCCTGGCGGCGGCCCGCGGCAAGTGGATCGACCAGAGCCAGTCGCACAACGTCTTCATGCGCGGCACCAGCGGCAAGCTCCTCTCCGAGATCTACCTCTCGGCCTGGCGCCTGGGTCTGAAGACCACCTACTACCTGCGCACCCTGGCCGTCTCGCAGATCGAGAAGTCCACCCTGGACGCCTCGCGCTTTGGCTTCACCCAGAAGCGCGACTACGCGGTCATGGCCGCCGAGGGGACATCGGCATCCGCCGGCGCGGTGGCGACGCCTCCCTCCCTGCCGAGCTCCCTGCCGAGCACCTTGCCGAGCACCTTGCACGACGTGGTCCTGGCCTCGGTCGCCGAGCCCGCCACCGCGATGCTCACCACCGAGCTGAACGGCGTCAAGCTGTGCCGGATCGACGATCCGGACTGTGAGGCCTGTCAGTGAAGGAGTCCCAGCCCACCTTCAACGGATGACCAGAGGGGCCCTGCGGATGGGCGGCCACGTCAGAGGACGCGACCCAGGCCCGTCGCCAGCTTATTGGCCCCCTTCACCCGCGGTGCTGCCGTACCCGGTCGGCCCTTTACGACTGGCCGGGTAGCAGCATCGCCGCCCGCTGCCCCCCGCCCCGGGGGCAGCGGGCACCCCTTTCTTCTCCGGTTCCCGCCTCGTCAGCCCTTCGAAGCGCTCGCCGCGACGGCCCCGCCCTTCCCGCCACCGCCCGGTCCGGTCACCGGTGGCGACCAGCCCTGGGAGCCCCGACATGCCCATCATCAACAACGCCAAGACCGATCCCAACAAGATCCTCCCCATCCGCTACGCCTGGGCCCGCGAGCATTACAAGGCCGGCGTGGCCAACAACTGGGTGCCGGAGGAGGTCTCGATGCAACGGGACGTGGAGCAGTGGAAGAGCGCCACCTTCCTCAGCCCCACCGAGCGGCGCCTCATCCTCTGGAACCTGGGCTTCTTCTCGACGGCTGAATCGCTAACGGCCAACAACATCGTCCTGGCGGTCTACAACCACCTGACCGCCCCCGAGGCGCGCCAGTACCTCTTGCGCCAGGCCTTCGAAGAGGCCATCCACACCGACACCTTCATCTACTGCTGCGACACCCTGGGCCTGGACCCGGACGAGATCTACAACATGTACCACACCATCCCGTCCATCAAGGACAAGGATGACTTCGTGGTGGAGATCACCCGCACGGTCTTCGATCCCTCCTTCAACACGGAGGGCACCGAGAACATCCAGCGCTTCGTCCGCGACCTGGTGGGCTTCTACGTGATCATGGAGGGCATCTTCTTCTACGCCGGCTTTGCCATGATGCTGGCCCTCAAGCGCCAGAACAAGATGGTGGGCATCGGCGAGCAGTTCGAGTTCATCATGCGCGACGAGAGCCTGCACCTGGCCTTCGGCTGCGATGTCATCAACACCATCCGGGCCGAGAACCCGGATGTCTGGAGCCCCGAGTTCCAGGACGAGATGATCGCCCTGATCCGCCAGGCGGTGGAGCTGGAGAAGCGCTACGCCTACGATGCCTGCCCGCAGGGGCTCCTGGGCATCAACCCCGAGCAGTTCTGCGAGTACGTGGAGTACATCACCGACCGCCGCCTGGACCGCATCGGGCTCAGCAAGCAGTACGGGACCGCCAACCCCTTCCCTTGGATGAGCCAGGCCACCGACCTGTCCAAGGAGAAGAACTTCTTCGAGACCCGCGTCACCGAATACCAGGTGGGCGCGGCCCTGGAATGGGACTGAGGGCGGGGCGCCGCTTTCTGATCCCGACGGCGCTGGCCCTGCTCGGCGCCGTCAGCGGCACCGGCCGGTCGGCACCCATGCCGGCCCGGGCCCAGGCGCCTGACAGCCCCTGCCCCCAGGACCGCCTCTACAACGGGGCCTTCGAAGGCGGCTTCGACGACCGCGGGCGCCCGGAGATCCAGGTGGCCCTGGGCTGGCAGCCCTGGGCCCAGGGCCTGGACCTGAGCGATCCTGCCTCCGGCCTGCGCTACCTGCCGCTCGGACGTCGCCGCGCCCAGGACCCGGCCCGGGTCCTCCAGGGCTGGTGGGCCCAGGGTCTGGAGGGTCTGCCGGCGGGCGGCGTGGCCGGCCTCTGGCAGCGGGTGCGCCTGCCCTTGGCCGCCAAGGTGCTGGTCTATGCCTGGGGCGGCGTGGGCTCCGACGCCCTCGGCTCCGCAGCGCCCCCCCGGGGCCCGACCCCGATCCCCGATGCCCCGGACGGGGAAGAGGCGGCGCCCCCTCCGGACGCTGCCTGGCTCCTGCGCCTGGGCTGGGACCCGGCGGGCGGTTCGGACCCCGGCCGGCCCGGCCTGAGCTGGACGGCCCCGGTCACCCTGACCACGGGCTGGGCGCCTCTGGCCTTGCCCCCCTTCGAAGCCGAGGGAACGGTGGGCACGCTCTTCCTGGAGGGGCGGCGCCTGGACGGCGGGCGGGGCGCTGCCGACGGCCAGTTGCGCTGGGACGGCGCCTGCGTGGGCCTCCTGGACGCCCCGCCCCTGCCCACGGTGCCCAGCCCGGTGCCGCTCATGACCCTGGACCCGCGCAGCCCCGAGCCGCCGCCGATCGAGACCTTGGCCATCGTCCTGGCGGGGCAGTCGCAGGCCACGGCGGCGGCGGTAGCCGCTGCCGCGCGGGCCACGGCGCGCGCGGCAGCAGGGGGGGGCGGCCGGACGGCGGGCGGGGCGGCGTCCTTCCTGGGCGGCGGGCAGCACGGGCCGGTTCCCGAGCCGCCGCCGCCCGCCGAGCCCGGCCTGGCGGCACAGCTCTACGATGCCTCGGGCCTGCTGCTCCTGCTCCTGGCCGCGGCCCTTGGCGGGCTGATGGCCGCGGGCCGCAACCGAAGCTCAGGGCCATCAGCGCGATGATCCGGGCCCTGGCGGTGGCGGGCTACCGCTCGCTGCAGGACCTGCGCCTGGAGCTGGGGCCGCTCAGCCTGGTCACGGGGGCCAACGGCAGCGGCAAGTCCAACCTCTACCGGGCCCTGCGCCTCCTGGCGGCCACGGCAGGGGGCGGCGCGGTGGGGGCTCTGGCCCGGGAGGGGGGGCTGGCCTCGGCCCTCTGGGCGGGGCCGGAGATGCTCTCGCCGGCCATGCGGCACGGTCGCCAGCCCGTGCAGGGGCAGCAGCGCAGCCGCCCGGTCACCCTCAGCCTGGGCTTCGCCGACGAGGAGATGGGCTACGCGATCACCTTCGGCCTGCCGGTGCCGGGCCTGTCGGTGTTCGGGCGGGACCCGGAGATCAAGCGCGAGAGCCTCTGGCTGGGCCCTATGTGGCGCCCGGCCACGGCGGTCCTGGAGCGCAAGGGGCCGGTGGTCTCCCTGCGCGGCGAGCGGGGCGGCTGGACCGTGGCGACGGGCGACCTTGGCGCGCAGGACTCGGTGCTCACGCAGCTGTCCGACCCGAGCCGAACCCCGGAGCTGCTCTACCTGCGCGAGAAGATCCGCGCCTGGCGCTTCTACGATCACTTCCGCACGGACGAGGCCGCGCCGGCCCGCCAGGCGCAGGTGGGCACCCGGACCCCCGTCCTGGCCGCCGACGGCGCCGACCTGGCGGCGGCCCTGCAGACCATCCGCGAGATCGGCGACGCCGAGGCCCTGGAGGCAGCCATCGCCGACGCCTTCCCGGGCGCCCGCCTGGGCATCACCGAGGCCGACGGCCGCTTCGGGGTCCAACTCTCCCAGGAGGGCCTGCTCCGTCCCTTGAGCCAGACGGAGTTCTCGGACGGCACCCTGCGCTACCTGCTCCTGACGGCCGCCCTGCTCAGCCCCCGCCCCCCCGCGCTCATGGTCCTCAACGAGCCGGAGACCAGCCTGCACCCGGACCTGATCCCGGCCCTGGCGCGGCGCATCGCGGCGGCGGCGGAACGCAGCCAGGTCTGGGTGGTGGCCCACGCCCCGGCCCTGATCGCCGCCCTCGAGGCCCTGCCCAACTGCCGGCACCTGCACCTGGTCAAGGCCTGGGGGCGCACGGAACTGGAAGGCCAGGGGCCGCTGGAAGGGCCGGCCTGGGCCTGGCCGGGGTAGATCGGATCGCTGTGTGAGGTAGCGGATCCGGCAGAGCACGGCGCAGGACCTCGCCTACGCCGATGCTCAAGGGGCTGCCTTCGTCGTTTTCGCTACGGGGCGTGGCGGACGCCCCCGCGGTCACCTGTCCGCCAGTCGGCGCGGCGTGGTTAAAGTGATCGAGCGGGCGGGTCAAGAGGGTAGGGATGTCTGAGCCGTCTCGGCCTTGGCGGTCTGCCGTGCCGGGGCAGGGCTTGTCACCTGCCGCCATCCAGTTGCGTTGGGTGGGCCTTCAGTCCCCAGAGGAGCGTGCTGCCATGTTTCAGATCTCTCGCCCCCTGCTGTTGACATCGCTCTTGGCCCTGGCCACGCTCCTCGGCCCGGGCGCCGGCCCTGCCGCCGCCCACCCGATGGCAGCGCCGCTGGCCCTTTATTCCTGCCACGTCCAGCCCCGCCAGGTCGTCAGCCCGAAGGTCCTGCTCCTGGGAGAGACGGCGACCGTGACGCTGGACACCCCTACCGACTGCACCTACGTGCCTGATCCCAGGCACGTGGTTCTGCTTCTAGAAAGCTCGGCGGTACTGTCGCGAGACAGCCTTCAACAGGTCAGGGAGGCGGCGAGCCTCCTGATCCGGACCCTGCTGGACCCCGGGGAGCCGCCGGCCAAGATCGCCATCGTCGCCCTCAGCCAAGGGGCGCAGGTGCGATGCCGCCTGACCGAAGACCCGGCCAAGCTGGATGTCTGCCTCCAGCGCCTGCGCCCCCAGGGCGAGGCGGCGGTCGACCTGGGGCTCCGGCAGGGATACTCCCTGCTCACCCGCGAGCGCGCCGCGCTGCCGGCGCGGGTCTCTCCGGACGAGGTGCTCATCCTGATCTCGAACGGAGTCAGCAAGGACGGCTGGCGTCTGGTCCCGTCCGAGGCTCGGCGCATCAAGCAAGCCGGCATCCTGCTGATCACCCTGTACCTGGAGTGCGATGGCCACTGGGGCTGTCTGTGGGGACTGGCCAGTTCGCAGCGCTACGCCTTTGCGCTGGAAGACGTGGCCGAGGCTGCCCGGATCTTTGTCAGCGGTCCCTACTGTCCAGTCGGCCCCAGGCTGGAGCGCTTCACCCTGGAGGTCATCCTCCCGCCGGAGGTGGCCTACGTGGCTGGATCCGCCATACCTCCTGCCGCCTTGTCGCCGGACGGCCGGACCCTCGCTTGGAGCCTTGCCGAACCGTTTCGGCCGCGCGATGCCATCAGCTACCGCATCCGCCCCCTGGCCAGCGGTACGCTGCCCTCCAGCCTCCGAAGCTCGGCCACCTTCAACGATCCCACGACGGGCAGACCCAGCCGCGCGGACTTCCCGCAACAGCTGCTGACCGTCCTGGAGCCGGCGCATCGCCCCTGAGCCATACCTCCCGCCCGCGGCGCCGGCCTACTCCAGGTAGACCCGGACGCCCCTGAGGGAGTAGATGGGCAGCCAGGGGAAGAGCACGGGCACCCGGCGCACATAGGCCTGGTAAGCGGGCAGGTGGCCGTAGCGCGCCTCCTGGGTCTGCTCCAGGCGCTTGGTGGAGCCCATCATGATCAACACGATGCAGACCAGCCCGACCAGGCCGGTCGCCCAGGCCAGGGCGCCCGCGAAGAAGGACAGGCCCATCAGCCAGCTGCCCAGCCAGACCATGATCTCGCCCCAGTAGTTGGGGCAGCGCACCCAGCGGTAGAGGCCCACGTCGCAGAAGCGGTCCGGATGCCGGGCCTTGAAGGCCGACTTCTGCGCATCGGCCAGACCCTCGATCAGGACGCCGCCCAGCAGGATGGCCGCTCCAAGCCCCTGGGCCAGGCGGCCGCCGAAGGTCGCCGGGCTGCCCCCGCCGGCCAGGGCGAACCAGCTGGGGGCGAACATGCACACGTAGAGCAGCGACACGGACAGCCAGATGCCCGCCTTGCGGCCCCAACCCAGGCCGCCGGCCCGCTCGCGGTTGGCCTCCTGCTCGCGCCGGTACGCAGGCCGTCGCTCCCGCGCCAGGATGTACAGCCCCAGGCGCAGGCCCCAGACGCCGAGGGCCAGGTTCTGCAACCAATTGGCCCAGGAGAGCTGTTCTCGCCACAGGAAGAGGCCGGCCAGCACCATGCCCACGATGGCGAAGGTGTAGCCCACGCTGACGAAGTACACCACGCGCAGGAAGCCCAGGGCCGACACGGCCAGGGCGATAGCCAGGAGGAGCCACAGACCGGCGGTGGGATCGGGGGCGGGAGCGGTGGCGAGGAGGGAGAGGGCGGGGAGGGGCATGGAGCGGAGCTTAGGCGCGGGGCGCGCGGCTGTCAACGCGATGCGGGCGGGGGGCGGGCCGGCCCCAGCGCAGCGCACGGGTCCGGACGGGTGCTCTTGGAAGTGGGACAGCCGGGCGGCCTGGGCTTCTGCCGGGTAGAATGAGCACGCGTCGGCATGCAGTCGCCCGTTCCCCATCTGCAAGCCAACGCCGTTCCCTTCTCCCCGAGGAGACAGCCCCCATGTCCACCCCACCCCCCACCGCCCGCTCCCTCGCCCCCGCGCTCCTGCTCCGCGTGGGGCTGGCGGTTCCCGTCTTCCTGGTGCTCTTCTTCCTGCCGGCGGGCACCTGGGATTACTGGGAGGCATGGGTCTTCCTGGCCGTGCTGCTCCTGCCCTTGACGGTGGCCGTGGTCTACCTGGCGCGCCGCTCGCCGGACCTGCTGGTGCGGCGCATGCGCTACCGCGAGCGGGAGGCGGCCCAGCAGCGCATCGTCACTTGGGCCGTGATCCCCCTCCTCGGCAGCTACATCCTGCCCGGCATCGACCACCGCTTCGGCTGGTCCGATGTGCCCACGGCCGTGGTGCTGGCGGCCGACGCCGCCGTCCTGGCCGGCTACCTGCTGGTCATCCTGGTCTTCCGGGAGAACCGCTTCGCCTCGCGGGTGGTGGAGGTGGAGCCGGACCAGACCGTGGTCAGCACCGGACCCTACGCCGTGGTCCGCCACCCGATGTACGTCGGCGTGCTCGTCATGTACCTCCTCGGACCCTTGGCCCTGGGCTCCTACTGGGCCGTGCTGATCGCCCTGCCCCTCGTCTGGGTGCTGGTGGCCCGCATCCAGGGCGAGGAGGAGGTGCTGCGCCGGGACCTGCCGGGCTACGATGCTTACTGCGCGAAGGTGCGCTACCGTCTGCTGCCCGGCCTGTGGTGAGCGACCCTCCCCGAGGGCGGCGCGAGCCTCCCGGCCATCGTGCATCCAGCCGTGCCCCGCCAGCGCCTCGCCCTGACTCCCTGCCCCCCCCGGCCCCGCCCCCCGCGTCCCGGAGACCCCTTCCATGACCGAGCCCCATCGCTGCCCCTGGGTCGACCCGCAGAACCCGCTCTACGTGGAATACCACGACCAGGAATGGGGCGTGCCCGTCCGGGACGACCGCCTGCACTTCGAGTTCCTGGTGCTGGAGGGCGCCCAGGCCGGCCTGAGCTGGTCCACCATCCTGCGCAAGCGGGCGGCGTACCGGGCGGCCTTCGCCGGCTTCGACCCGGCGCTGGTGGCCGGCTTCGGCCCCGCCGACGTCGAGCGCCTCCTGGCCGACCCCGGCATCGTCCGCAACCGGCTGAAGGTGGCCTCGGCCATCCGCAACGCCGCGCGCTTCCTGGAGGTCCAGGCCGAGTTCGGCAGCTTCGACCGCTACGTCTGGGGCTTCGTCGGCGGCCGGCCCAAGGTGAACAGCCTGCGCAGCCTGGCCGACTACCCCGCCACCAGCCCCGAGTCCGACGCCCTCAGCCGGGACCTGAAGCGCCGCGGCTTCAACTTCGTGGGCTCCACCATCGTCTACGCCCACCTGCAGGCCACCGGCCTGGTCAACGACCACACGGTGGACTGCTTCCGCCGGGCGGAGATCCTGGCGGGCTACCCGGAGGAGTGGCGCTAGGCCATGCGCGAGCGCGCCAAGGCCCACCCTTCGCCGCCACCCCGCCCCGCCCACCACCACCCCAAGCGCGGTTTCCGCAACCCCTGGCCGAGTGCCCGGCGCGAGGGCCCGGGGGGCGGCCTGCTGCGCTGGATGATCGAGCGCCGCCGCCGGCCGCCGGCGCCGGACCCTGATCCGTCGCTCCTTCCGCGGGCCGCCGCCGTGACCCTGCCCCGGGACCTGGGGCCGGCGGACATCGCCGCCACCTGGCTGGGGCATTCGACGGTGCTCCTGCAGGCGGGCGGCGTGACCGTGCTCACGGACCCGGTGTGGGCCGAGCGTGCGTCCCCGGTGTCCTTTGCCGGGCCGCGGCGCTGGGTGGCGCCGCCCCTGGCCATCGAGCTGCTGCCGCGGGTGGACATCGTCCTGCAGTCGCACAACCACTACGACCACTTCGACCACGCGGCCACGCGGGCCTTGGCGCAGCGCCATCCCCATGCCGTCTGGTGCGTGCCCCTGGGCCTGGGTGACGTGACCCGGCGCCTGGGAGTGCGCCGTGTCCGGGAACTGGACTGGGAACATGGCCTGGACCTCGCCCTCCCGACAGGCCCGGCGAAGGTGACCGCCGTCCCCGCCCAGCACTTCAGCGCCCGCGGCCTGCACGACCGCGACAGGACCCTGTGGACCGGCTTCGTGGTGGGCACGCCGGCTGGCAGGCTCTACTACGCCGGCGACACGGGGCTGCACCCGGAGTTCGGGCGCATCGCCGCGGAGCACGGGCCCTTCGCCCTGACGGTGATCCCGATCGGCGCCTACGAGCCGCGCTGGTTCATGCGCCCGGTGCACCTCAACCCGGAGGACGCCCTGGAGGCCTGGCAGGCGCTGTCCGAGGGCCAGGCCGGCGCGCATGGCGCGCCCGCCCCGCCGCTGTTGGGCGTCCACTGGGGCACCTACAAGCTGACGGACGAGCCCATGGACGAGCCGCCGCGGCGTATGAGGGACCTGTGGCGCCGGGGCGGATGGGACGAGGACCTGCTGTGGATCCTGGCGCACGGCGAGACGCGGCGCCTGGGCCAGCAGGGTCAAGGGCTGGGGCGTGGGGATGCCCGTGGCCCTGTTCCTGGCCAAGACCGGCGAACTTCCACGTGAGCTGGCGCCCTCTCCGGGTTGCGGCGCGGGCCGCGTGTACCATGGGAGGCGCTACGATATCCGATCGGCGGGGCCCGGGCCCCAAGGCACGACCAAGAGCGAGGCACCCCCATGACCCTACGCATCGCCATCAACGGCTTCGGCCGCATCGGTGAGATGGTCTTCCGCTCCATCCTCCAGGACCCTGAGGGCATCGAGGTGGTGGCGATCAACGACCTGGCGGACCTGGCCCAGCTCAGCTACGTGCTGCGCTACGACAGCGTGCACCGCGGGCCGCCGCCACGGCTGGAATCCGGACCCGGCTGGCTCAAGGTGAACGACCACAGGGTCAAGGTCTTCCAGGAGCGGGACCCTGCCCTCCTGCCCTGGGCCGATCTCAAGGTGGACGCGGTGGTCGAGGCCACCGGCGTGTTCGAGAGCCGCGAGGGGATGGCCAAGCACCTGGCGGCCGGCGCCGGCCGGGTGGTCCTCACCGCCCCGGCCAAGGCGGACGGCGCCGACGTCACCCTCTGCCTGGGCGTGAACCATCAGGCCTACCGGCCGGCCGAGCACCGCCTGATCTCCAACGCCAGCTGCACCACCAACTGCCTTGCCCCCCTGGTGCGCGCCCTGGACGAGGCCTTCGGCTTGCGCTGGGGACTTATGTCAACCGTCCATGCCTACACCGGCTCCCAGGCCCTGGTCGACCGGGCGGACAAGGACCTCCGGCGCGGGCGGGCGGCAGCGCTCAACATCGTCCCCACCTCCACCGGCGCGGCGCGGGCCATCGGACTTGTGCTGCCTCATCTGAAAGGCCGCATCGACGGCCTGGCCTACCGCGTGCCCGTGCCCGACGGATCCGTGGTGGACCTCACCTTCCAGTCCGAAAGGCCCCTCAGCGCCGCGGCCATCCACCAGGCTCTGCAGGCCGCCGCCGCCGACCCCTCGTACCTGGGCGTCCTGGGCTGCACCGAAGACCCCATCGTCAGCGCCGACATCGTGGGCCAGGGCTGGTCCTGCCTCTTCGACAGCACCTCCACCGTGGTCCTGGACGACCACACCGCCAAGGTTCTGGCCTGGTACGACAACGAGTACGGCTATGCCCGGCGGGTGCACGACCTGCTGCGCCTGATCGGTCAGCAGGGTTGAGCCCACCGCGATGTCCCTCAGCGAGCTCTACAACGCCCTCCCCATCGCACCCCATCTGCTCAGTGCCGGCCAGCCCACCGCCGATCAGCTCAGGGCCCTGGCCGCCGCCGGCTACCGCACCGTCATCAACCTGGCCACGCCCGCTTCCGAGAACCACCTGCCGGAAGAGGCCGAGCTGCTGACCGCCTTGGGCCTGCGCTACGTGCCCATCCCCGTGCTCTGGAACGCCCCGCAGGCCGCCGACTTCGCCCAGTTCGAGCAGGTGATGCTCAACCTGCCGCCCGGGCCGGTGCTGTTGCACTGCGCCGCCAACTTCCGCGCCACCGCCTTCTACGCCCTCTTCGCCGAACGCCATCTGGGGTGGACGAAGGCCCAAGGGGAAGCCTTCCGCGCCCAGATCTGGCAAGGCTACGACGACCCCGTCTGGGAGCGCTTCCTCGCCGAGATCCGCGGGCAGGTCGGGGCTGGGCGGGACCGCGGCCCGGGCGGCGCAGCCGCGGAAGGGTAGGTAAGCGCACCGCCGGGCGCAGTGCCCGCTCGAGGCCGGAAACTGAACGAGGGCGCAGCCGAAAAGCTGCGCCCTCGTTCACCAGGGGGGGAAGATATCGCTGGGAGTCAGGCTGTCACGTACAAGGATGCGTGCAAGGATGCCTCAGAGGGGCCTGGCCCCTCGGGAACCCGATGTCAACGATGGGCGAGGCCGGCGGCGGCAGGGTGGAGCCTGGCGGGCAGAGCCATCACGATGACCTCCTGTTCGTCCTGCTCCTCGGCCTGCGGGTATGGGTCTCTCCCGCTGAGAACCGACTGGAGCAAACGGTAGTAACCCAGGGCACGGCGGTTTTCCGTATCGGCGAAGAAGCCGGCGGAGACTGGAGCTTGCGTCATGGATGCACCTCGTCTGATTTCAGGGTTGGGTTTCAGGATCGGCTTCAAGGGTCGGTTCAGGATCAAGGCTTGTCTTCTGTACGCCGGACAGAGTCGAATGGTTCCGGCCCTGTCTGACTTGCGGTGTACTACGTCGGATCGGCTGCGGCCGTGACCTGTTGCTCTCGACCGGGGTGCCGATCCCACCGTGCCACGCTTCTATAGACGCCGCCACGGCGCCGGAGGTTACGTCTCCGGGGGCCAGTTTCCTGAGCATTCGATGAGCGGACGCGCCGGGCCCCGCCCTTCAGAAGTTGGGCGTGGGGGGCCGATACTGGTCGATGTCGATGCTCCGGAACCAGTCGATGGTGCGCGTCAGACCCTCGCGCAGGGGGATGTGCGGCTCCCAGCCCAAGGCGGCGCGCGCACGGTCGATGACCGGGCGGCGCTGCAAGGGATCGTCGGCCGGCAGGGGGCGGGCCTGGACGATGCGGGAGGCGGAGCCGCTCAGCTCGACCACCAGCTCGGCCAGCTCGCGCACGGTGAACTCCCCCGGGTTGCCCAGGTTGATGGGGCCGATGTCCTCTCCTGCCATCGCCGCCAGGAAGCCGTCCAAGAGGTCGTCGACGTAGCAGAAGGAGCGGGTCTGGCTGCCGTCGCCGTAGAGGGTGATGTCCTCGCCCCGCAGGGCCTGGCGGATGAAGTTGGAGACCACGCGGCCGTCGTAGGGGTGCATGCGCGGGCCGTAGGTGTTGAAGATGCGCACCACCCGGATGTCCACCCCGTTGCAGCGGTGGTAGTCGAACATCAGGGTCTCGGCGGCCCGCTTGCCCTCGTCGTAGCAGGCCCTGGGGCCGATGGGGTTGACCGAGCCGCGGTAGCTCTCCGGCTGCGGGTGCACCTCCGGGTCCCCATAGACCTCCGAGGTGGAGGCGTGGAAGACCTTGGCCTTGATCCGCTTGGCCAGGCCCAGGACGTTGATGGCCCCCATCACCGAGGTCTTCATGGTCTTGATGGGGTTGTACTGGTAATGGCCGGGCGCCGCCGGGCAGGCCAGGTTGAAGATCTCGTCCACCTCCAGGTAGATGGGGTGGATGACGTCGTGGCGGATCAGCTCGAAGTTCGGACGGCCCAGAAGGTGGGCGATGTTGGCCTTCTGGCTGGTGAAGAATTTGTCCAGGCAGATGACGTCGTGCCCGGCGTCCACCAGCCGATCGCAGAGATGGGAGCCCAGGAAGCCGGCGCCGCCGGTGACCAGGATACGCTTGATCATCGCAGGGAGGGTCCTTGGGAGGGGTGGAACGTGGATGGGCGCTGTTCTAGGAAAGGCCGCGCTGCTGAGTCTAGGCAGCGCCCAGGGGCGGGTCAATCCCGGTCAGGGCCATCGCGGCCGATGCGGCGTGACCGGCTCCTCCCGCCGCGGCGGCTCGGTCCGGGGCTCCCGCTATACTAGCCGCGCAGCTTCTCCCTTCTCCCCGGCCCTTCGCCCCAGGACCCCGCCGTGCCGCAGATCCTCGCCTTCGACCGCGTCAGCAAACGCTTCGGTCTGAGCCGGAACCGACCCTCCTCCTTCCGCGAAGCCTTCGTGGGGCTCTGGGGTGGAAGCCGCCGGCATCCCGAACTCGGCCCATCCGCTGTACCGGGCGTCGAGGCGGCCGACGAGGAGCAGCTCCTGGCCCTGGACGAGGTCAGCTTCGCCCTGGAGCGGGGTGGGTCCTTGGGCTTCGTGGGCCCGAACGGCACCGGCAAGAGCACGGCCCTCAAGCTGATCGCCCGCATCCTGGAGCCCAGCGCCGGCACGGTCTGGGTGGGAGGGCGGGTGGCGGCCCTCCTGGAGCTGGGCGCCGGCTTCCACCCGGACCTGAGCGGGCGGGAGAACATCCTGCTCAACGGCTCGATGATGGGCTACTCGGCCAAGGAGATGCAGCCGCGCATCGGGCGCATCATCGCCTTCTCGGAGCTGGGCCGCTTCGTCGACATGCCGGTCAAGCATTTCTCGTCGGGCATGTACATGCGGCTGGGATTCGCCACCGCCGTCCACCTGGACGCGGACCTGCTGCTGATCGACGAGGTGCTGGCAGTGGGCGACCAGGCCTTCCAGCACAAATGCCTGGACCGTATCGCCGCCCTGCGCCGGAGTGGGGTGTCCATCGTCCTGGTCAGCCACGACAACGAGGCCATCCGCAGCCACTGCGACCAGGCGCTTTGGCTGGAGCGCGGGCGGGTGCGGGACTTCGGCGCCGTGGACCGGGTGGTCCAGGCCTACTACGCCAGCATGATCGCCCGCGAGGAAGCCCGTCTGGCCGAGGAGCGAGCGGCGGCCGGCCAGGATCCCCTCGATGCCGTGGTCCAGACCCAGCCCGACCGTTGGGGCTCCGGCGAGGCCCAGATCACCGCCGTGGAGTTCCTGGACGCGGAGGGCCGGGCCCACGAGATCCTGGCCAGCGGCCGGCCGGCGACGGTGCGCATCCACTACGCGGCAGCGGAGCCCGTCGAGGAGCCGGTCTTCGGGCTGGGCATCCATCGCCAGGACGGGGTGCACGTGACGGGGCCCAACACACGGGACGCCGGCCTGCGCATCGCCTGCATCCAGGGCCGGGGCCATGTGGACTACCACGTCCCCCGCCTACCGCTTCTCCCCGGCCATTACGAGGTCTCGGTCAGCCTCTACGACCAGGGCTGCACCCATCCGTTCGACTACCACCACCGCCGCTACCCCCTGCGCGTGCACGCCGGCGACCAACGCGAGGCCCTGGGCCTGGTCCACCTGGAGGCCACCTGGCGCCTGGGGGCGGGATGATGTCGGGGGTGGGTGAGGTGGAGGGTGCGGACGGAGCGAACGTGGTAGACGGAGTGGGCGCGGTGGACCGGGAGCAACGGGGCGACCCGTGGATCGGGTTGGCCCTGGCCCTGGGGCTGGGGCTGGCCCTGGCGCCCCTCTGGGCGCTCTGGGCCGGAAGGCTGCTGCCCGCCGGCCCCTGGAGCGGGCCGCCGGCCCTGGCCCTGATGCTGGTCCTCCCCCCCCTGGTCTGGGCAGGCCACCGGCTCCGCGGTCGCCGCCGGCAGGCGGCTGGGACCGATCCGGCGGACGACGTGGCCCGGGCCGCGCTCGGTCTCCTGCTGCTGCTGGCCACCCTCGCCCGCCTGGCAGAGATCCGCGGCCTGGCCGTCCCGCAGTTCGGCGACAGCGTGCACCACAGCATGATCGTGCGCCTCTTCCAGCTCAAGCAGGGCCTGCCCGACGACTGGGAACCCTTCGCCCCGCTCGCCAGCTTCAGCTACCACTTCGGCTTCCACGCCCAGGCGGCCGGCCTGGCGGCCCTGGGCGGATGGGACGCGCCGCGGGCGATCCTGGTCCTGGGGCAGCTGCTGATGGTCGCCCAGGCCCTCAGCCTCTATGCCCTGGCGGCGGGCCTGAGCGGCCGCCCCTGGGCCGGCCTGGGCGCCGCCCTGGCCGCCGCGGGCCTGTCGCCCATGCCGGCCACCTACCTCAACTGGGGCCGCTACACCCAGCTGGCGGGCCAGGTCCTGCTGCCCTTGGCTCTGTTGGCCGCCCTGCGGGTCCTGGCCGCGCCGCGGGCGGCGGCGGGCGCTGCGGCCGCCGGCAGCGGCGGGCGCCGGCTGGACCGCTGGGGGCCGACCCTCCTGGCGGCGGTGCTGGCGGCCGGGCTCTTCCTGACCCATTACCTGGTGGTGGGCTTCTTCATCCTGGGGATCCTGGCCTGGGTCCTTCTGGAAGGGGGGGTGACCCTGGTTCGCGGACCTGGGGGGTCGGATGGGTCCTGGCGGTGGTATGGGACCGAAACGACCGATGAGACGGATGGGACAAGGACAGATCCGTCCTACCCGTCAGCCCATATCGCCCGGCGCTGGCGCGGGCGACTTGGCGCCTTGCTCGGCATGGGCGGGCCGGCCCTGCTCCTGATCGCCCCCTGGCTCCCACAACTGGCCGGCGGCGCCATTCTGCCGTCGGCGGCGGCCTTGGGCACGGGCAAGGTGGCCGATCCGGACGTCTACGGGGTGCTGCCGGATGTCTGGGCGATGTGGCGCCCGGATGCCCTCGGCCGCAACGTGGGCTGGCCCTTGATCCTGGGGGCCGGGCTGGGCCTCCTGGCGGCACTGGGCCCGGGATCCGGGGCGGCGCGCCCGGATCGGCCGCGCTGGATGAGCCCGCGGCGCCTCGCCCTGGTCGGCCTGCTCTGGCTGGCCCTCCTCCTCCTGGCCGCCTACCCCCGCCTGCTCGGCCTGCCGATCACCGGCGTGCTCAAGGACTTCACCCTGGCCATCGCCGCCTACCTGCCCCTGGGCCTTGTGCTGGGCGGCGGCCTGGCGGCGCTCGTCGGCAAGCTGCGGGTCGGCCCGGGGAACCCGCGGGCGGCCGGCCTCCTGTCCCTGGCGGCGGCCCTGCTGGTGGCCGGCCTGGCCTGGCACGGCCGCTCCCGGCGGGACGACAGCTTCCGCCTGGTCTTCCCCGACGACCTGAGCGCCCTGGCCTGGATCCGCGAACAGACCCCGGAAGATGCCGGGTTCCTGGTCTCCAGCTTCGCGGCCTTCGGGCAGACGGTGCAGGCCGGCGACGATGCCGGCTGGTGGCTCTCCCAGCTGGCCGCCCCGCGGCGGAGCACCCTGCCGCCCATCACCGTGGGCCTGGAGGCCTCCCAGGACCCGGGCTACCGCGAGGCGGTCAACCGTCTGGCCGCGCTATGGCGCGAGGACCTGGACGGCCCGGAAACCCTCAGCGCCCTGCGGGCGGCGGGGGTGGGCTACGCCTTCGTCGGCGTGTCGGGCAAGGCCCTGGACCGGGCCGGCCTGGCGGCCAGCCCTTGCTGGACACCCCTCTTCAATGCCGACGCCGACCCGGCCGACGGCCGGCCGGGCGCCGCGGTCTTCGCCCTGGGTCCGCCGGGCTGCGAGGCGGCGGGGGCCAGGCCCTGAGGCTGCGCCCCCCCGCCGCCTCGCGCCATCAGCTCGCGTCGTCGTCGCCGGCCGGCCGGGTGGGGCGGTTGGACCGGACGCGGAACCGGGGCAAGCCGAGGAGGGCCCAGCCGCGCCGGAGCAGCCACAGGAGGCCCAGGAAAGGCAGGCCCAGGATGGTCAGCCAGATGGCCAGGCTGCCCAGCACTTGGAGGAGGACGCGCAGGGCCTTGAAGGCCTGGCCCGCCTGCTCGCCGGGATTCCACGGCGGGCCGGGGGTGGCGGTGGGCGCCGGGGTGGCCGAGGGCCAGGGGGTGGGGCTGATCTGCGGCTGGGGTTCGGTCAGCGAGACCTGGATGGTGGAGAAGCTGCTGCGCTGGCCCAGATCCTTGAGCCGGCCGCGCTTGATGGCCAGCTCGCCCTCGATCAGCGTGAGCTGGGCGTTGACCTGCAGGGCCTCTTCCACGTCCTCGGCCTTGTCCAGGAAGCCCCGGATGCGCGCCCGCGTGGCCTCCAGGTTGGCGATCTCGGCCTCGGCGTCCACCACCTGCTGGCTGACGTCCACCCCGCTGGAGGATTCGGACGTCACCGCCAAGGCCAGCTTGCGGATCCGCTCCAGGGTGGCCTCGATCATGCGGGCATCCACGAACCCCAGTCTGCGCCGCAAGGCTCGACCGATGGCGGTTCGACCGGGCAAGGCCGGCTCCAGAAAATAGTCACTGTAGCGTATCGTA
>WBZV01000104.1_pt1 | contig 57937 bp, 65 predicted proteins | sample 5204221 | NCBI WGS metagenome assembly WBZV01 (sample SAMN12344360, study PRJNA552823) | activated sludge metagenome | biome: Activated sludge suspended growth; feature: Nitrification reactor; material: Wastewater; isolation source: activated sludge from nitrification reactor of wastewater... | reverse complement strand
AGGAAAGCGCCGCCACCTAAGCCGGGGGGTGTCCGACACCAATCCGCGCCGGCGCGGGGGGTCCGGCGAGCATACCGACACCTGTTATTCGATCTCTCGACAGTTAACTGGCGACGCGAGCGGCCGGGCCGGGCATGGCGGGCCGGATTCGAGGGCGGGAGCCGCTTTTCGGGCGCGGCCGGCGGGGGAAAAGGGGTCGGAGGCGGCGGAAGGGCGCGTTCGGCGGTCGGCGGGCCGAGCGGGTCCGACGCCGTGGGAGCGAGCGGGGAGAGGAGGGGGTCCGGGTCCGGGGCGGTCTCGCCCCGGCTCAGGCGGGCGGTCGCCCTTTGAGCAGATCGCGCAGCGCGCCCAGGGCGCTGCGGGCGGCCGCGCGCCGCGCCGCCTCGGCGGCGGCGGGTTCGGCGGGGGCGGCTTCGGCGGCTTCGCCGGCCCGCCGCCGGGCGGCGTCCAGGGCCAGCTCGCGCCGCCCGGCGTCGGCTTCGGTCTGTGCGGCGTCCTGCCGGTGACGCTGTCGCCGCCGCCGGCTCGCGGCCTTGTCCCGCTCGCGCTGGAGCCACCGGCTCAGGCCGAACACTTTGAACAGAGACACCGGCAGGCGGCGGATGGCGGGCAGCCCTTTGTGGCCGCCGTCCTCGGTCTTGCGGGCGATGGGGTAGACCTCGACCAGCCCGGCTCGCCGCAGGTCGCGGCACGCCCGCTCGGCCCGGCGCAAGCCGAGTCCGGCTTTCTCGGCCAGGAACTCCAGCGTCAGGCCCTGGAAGCTGCCGTCGGCCTGCGGCACGCCGACGCGGAGCGTGACCAAATCCAGGTAGTGGACCAGGGCGCCCAGCAGGGCCAGACAGGCTTCCCGCCGCTCGCTGCGCTGTTGCCGGGCCGAGCCGTTGGCGGCGTTCAGGCTGGGCAAGACCGCCGGGTCGGCGAAGTAGGCCCGCACCGCCTCCTCCAGCTTGGTGATGATCCGGGGGTGCGGGGCGTGGTGCGCCGGCGGCTCGAACCAGCGCGGACACGCCGGGTCGTGCCCGCAGCGGTTGCCGCCGGACACGGCGGCGGCGACCAGCCGGATCGGGGCCGAGGGCGGCGCGCTGGCCGCCGCTGTCGCGGAAAAGGGAAGGGAGCAGTCAGCGGCGTTCATGCCCGCGTCCCTCTCGTGCCACGGTACTACTTGGCAAACGGGATCGCGGGTGGCTATACTTCGCCTCGCGCATCCGCTCCCGCAGCCCGCGCCTAGCGCCCTTGAACCCTTTAATCGCGGCCAAGCAGACATCGGGGTTCGAGGGCGTTTGCATTTTCGCGTTCATGCAAACATCCATGGATGGTTCTGGGAACTGGAAACTATTGTAGTGGTCGCGATTCCTTTGCGCCAGCCGGCGACGGGCCGACAGGCTGCACGGCGTTCTCCAGCAGCGCGCGGGCGTCTTGCAGCATCCGGTTCAGGTACACCCAGTCCTCGGCCAGCCGGCGCTGTTCGGCCTCTACGCGGGCGCGCAGCACGGCGACCTGCCGGCAGTGCTGGAGCAGCTCGCGGGTGAGGACGTCCCGCCGCCAGCGGTCGATTTGGCGCAACGCCGCCTCGATTTGCGAGATGGTGGGCGCTGGAGGGAAGGACAGGGCGCGGACTCGGCGGGCGAGGGCCGCCGGGGTCGTCGGCCGGTGGCGGGCGTTGGATCGCTCGGAAGCCTCCAGCACGGCGAGAGTCAGTCGGAAGTCGAACTCGGGCGCGAAACCCGTATCATGCGGGCGGTGAGTAGCCATGATTGCACCTCTGTTGCGGTCGTGGTCAGGTCCTCACCGCACATAGTGGTGGGGGCCGCCTTTTTCCCGTTGCGGGATTTCTCCCTATGATAGCCCATTTTTCCCCGCCCGCAAGATTCCCGGCCGCGCGGCGGCGGGCGCGAGCGAGGTTTGGGCCGGCGGGGAAAGCGAGAAGCGAGGGGCGAAACGCGGGCGCGCGAGCGGGCGGAGAAGGGCGCGCGAGGGTCCGCAATGCGGCGGACGAAAAGAAAAATTGCAGGATTATCAAAAACATAAACTCACCTCTCGACAGCGACAACTCACCTATCGCCTCGCGACGAGCCGCGAAGCGGACCAAGGTAAAGGAGTCGTGCCGCCGATTAAGGTGAGGGACGACCGGCATCAAACGCCCGTCCGGTATCGGACCGGTGAAAGGCAGTTGTATAGCCTGCTGTAAACCTCGCCGGCTTTATCAGGCGGCGAGGGCGTTGTCTCCCGACTAGAGCAAGCGACAACGATCGAAAGGTAGCGGTTCGTGCCTCGTCCGTCAAGAGGGCGGGGCGCCGGTCGGATCGGACCGGCGCCGGGCCTCTCGCGCCAAGGCGTTGTCGAAGCCTTGCGCCGCGAGGACGTCCTCGGCGAAGTCGGCCGCCTTCCGGCGTCGGGACGCGGCCAGGGCCGCGAGCAGCCGCCGCGCCTCGGGCTCGTCGAGGCGGTGGTTGGCCATGATCACGCCGGTCGCGAGGTCGAGCGCGCCGGCCGGGTTCGAGGCCCCCGCGCCTCTCGACCGCGCGATGGCGGCCATGAGGGTGGCGTACAAGCTGTCCGGGTCCGGCGGTTTGATCAGGTAGGCCCACGCGCCGGCCCGGATGGCGGCGCAGATGGAATCGCGCGAGCGATCCACGGTCAGCACGATGGCCGGAATCCGGCCGTCGAACCGTTCGAGAACGTCCAGGCCGGACGGCGCGCTTCGCTCCGAAAACCCCAAATTGAGATCGACGATGGCGGCGTCCGGCGGGGTCTCGCCCTCGCAGAGCGCCAGGGCCGTTTCGCCGTCCTCGGCGTCGAGCAGGCGGAACTCGTCGCCCAGCATCGCGTGCAGCAGCTCCCGCGCGGTCGCGTTGTCCTCCACGAGCAACAGCGTTGTTCGCGCCGCGCCGGGCGGGGCGGGGCGGGCGGTTTCGGCCGGCAACGCGCCCATGAAGCGCGCCAGGGCCTCGCGGGTTTGCCGGAAGCGGGCCGCCAGGTCGCGGAGGCTCGCCGACCGCTGTTGCGGTTCCCGCCGTCGGGCCAGCGCCTCGCAGCCCTCCGCCAGCGCCCGCGCGCCCGCGCTGAGGGCGGCGCCGGACAAGGCGTGCAAAATCTGGCGAAATTCGGGCTCGTCGCCCCGGCGGTTGGCCCGTTCCAGCTCGTCCAGGATCGGTTCGGTCGTGACGAGAAAGGCCTCGACCAGCTCGCGACAGCCCGCCGGCTTGGCCGCGAGGCGGTTCAGATGGTCGAAATCCAGCAGCTCGACGGCGGTTTCGTTCCGGTGCATGGCCGATCACCTCCAAGGGTTCGGCGCGGCGTCCGACTCGGACGGTCGGCCCGCGCCCCACGCCGCGAAGACCTGGCGCATCCTGTCCTCGCTCAGCGGCTTGTACAGACAGTCGTCCATCCCCGCGTCCCGCCAGCTCTGGCGATCCACGTTCAGCGCGTCGGCGGTCAGGCCGACGACGGGCGTGCGGCAGTTCGGGTTCTCGCGCCAGCGGCGTATCCGGCGGGTGGTTTCCAGCCCGTCCATGCCCGGCATCCGCACGTCCATCAGGATCAGGTCGAAGCGCTGCCGCCGGCACGCTTCCAGCGCCTCGTGGCCGCTCTCGGCCAGCACCACCTCGGCCCGAAAATCCGAGAGGGCGATTTTCGAGTAGACGCGATTGATGCGGTTGTCGTCCACCACCAGCACGCGGGTCGATCCGCTCCGTGGCCGGACCGAAGGGGGCTCGTCGATGGGCGGCGGCGGAGGGGGCGCCCCGCCGTCCGCGTCGTCCGCGTCGTCGCCCGGCTCGGCGGTGTCGGCCGCCGCCGGGTCGGCGACGGGGAGCGGGATTTCGGCGCGGAACTCGGAGCCGACGCCCTCCCGGCTGCGCACCTTGATCCGGCCCTCCATCAGCTCGACCAGTTGCCGGCAGATCGCCAGCCCCAAACCGGTCCCGCCCTGCTGGCGGGTGGTGGAGGTGTCCACCTGGTCGAACGCGGCGAAAATCGAGCGCCGGTGGTCGCGCGGAATCCCGATGCCGGTGTCGCGCACGCTCAGCCGGCAGAGAAACGCGCCGTCGGGCCGGCGGCGGCCGCCGGCCCGGACGCGAATCTCGCCCCGCTCGGTGAACTTGATCGCGTTGTCCACCAGGTTGCGGGCGATCTGGGCGAACCGGTGGCGGTCGCCGGACACCCGTTCGGGCAGGTCCGGGTCCAGCGCGACCTCCAGCTTCAGGCCCTTGGCGCGGGCGTTGGCGGCGAACAGCCGCGCGGTGGTCTCGACCGTGTCCCGCAGGTCGAACGGCCGCGCCCGCAGCGCGATCTTGCCGGCTTCCAGCTTGGAGAAATCGAGAACGCCGTCGATGACGGCCGACAAGACGCTCGCGGAGTGCTTGAGCAAGCGCAGGTAGCCCTGCTGGGTTCGGTCGAGCGGCGTTTTGGCGAGAATGTCGATGAAGCCCATGAACCCGTGCAGGGGGGTGCGAATCTCGTGGCTCACGGTGGCCACGAACTGCGATTTCGCGCGGCTGGCGGCTTCCGCCCGCTCGCGGGCGACGACCAGCTCGGCGTTCTGTTGTTTCACTTCCCGGACCGCCTCCTCGACCTGCCGGGCGAGGTCGGCGCGCGAGGCGGCGACGCGGGCGATCAGGTCGTTGTAGGCGGTCGCGATGACGCGCGCTTCGCGGACCCCGCGCACCTCGACCCGCCGCAAATGCCGGGCGGTTTCGGGGTCGGCCATGATGCGCGCCAAGTGTTTGATCGGGCGGGTGAGCCGGTCCAGCGCGACGAGCGCGAGCAGCGTCACCAGCAGGGCGCCCGCACCCATGACGGCCAGCACGTGGCGGTCGATCGCGCGCAGGTCGGCTCGCATGTTGGCCTTGGTCAAGGTCAGCGCCACGTATCCGAGGGTGTTTGGCGCGGTGGTGGGTCGAGGTGCGGCCGATAGGGTCGATTGACGGATCATGCCCCCGAACAAATCGGAGTCGCGGTCTGGCGCGGTTAGCCCCCGTTCGACGATGGGGGCAATCACGGTGATGGAGTCTGGCCGTTCGAGCGGGTGGTCCGCCGTGGCGCCGATCAGGGTTTCCAAACCGGGTGTAACGGGGTCCGATCCGAGCGCGGACACCGCTTTGCCTTGGGCGGTTACGATGACCAGTCCGGTCACGTCGGGATAGGCGGCCATCGTTTCCAAATTCGGCCTGATGTGCTGGACCGTCCCTTGGATGATCGGCAAGCGACTCTCTTCGGCGGCGCGCTGGACTATCGTGCGGCCATTTTTAATAGATCATCGTAGAAATAGACGTTTAATCGCTGCTGAAGCGAAACGATGATACCGAGCGTCAGCGCGAGCATGCCGACCAAATAAAGGCTCGCGAGCAGTTGACGCAGCGTGAAAGGCGGCCGTAGAGCGACCATAAGCGAGCCTCACGGTTCTGGAAACAGGGGCTTGGCGCGCCGTATCAGCGCGCTGCGGGGGGTGATGCCCAAATGCTGCGCGGTTCGCGCGTTGAGCGCGAGTTGGCCGGCGCGCGAAAACCGCAAGCTCGCGGGGGGATCGCCTTGCCGAATCATCGCGCCCAGCTCGGCGCCGATCTTGGCGTAGTCGGGATAGAGCGCGAACAGAAACCCGAGCTTGACGTGCGCGATGGTATCCGAAAAAACGGCGATGCGCCGATCCCAGGCCTGTTCGAGCACGTAGGGATAAATCAGCTCGCCGTTCAATGCGATGGTATTGTTGCCGAACCACAGCGCCGTGGTTTTTGGATCGAGCGTTTCAAACGTCGTCCCGAGCCGCCGAATCACGTCGAAAGCGTCGGCGACGCCGATGGCCTCGATGTCGATCCGCGTGTCCGCCGCCGCTTTTTTCACCAACACGAGCCAAGGTTCTTCGCGGATGTTGTAGTACATCACCACATGCCGGACATCCGGCAGGAGCTCGTGGAGGGTTTGCAAATAAATTGCCGGATCGACGCTCAAACTGATGCCCGGTAGCGGGATTTGGCCCGGCAAAGCGTTGACTCCACTCAAGAAAACATCGCGGCGGTTTTGCTCGCTTCTCTCGTAAAAACTCAAGGCTTTTTGTCCGAGCAGCACCACGGTTTTGTCGCGTCCCTCGATCAACCAGCTTCCAAACTCTTCCCGCGACGTGGTGGCCGTAATCGCTTTTTGTTGAAGAAGCGCTCCCGTGGTGCGGGCGATACCGCTCGCCATCTGCTCGAAGGCTTCCCGGTAGGGCTCTGGAGCTTCCGGGTACACCACCAAAAGAGATGCCGAAAACGTTTGAGAGATGGGAAAATACAGTAATAAAACAATTATGATCGCACGTATGTGATGTGCTTTTATCATCGCGCGATCAAGTTTGGTGCAATGTATGATCGAAGGAAAAATAGCTGCTCGATGCTTTGGCGGGATTCGTTAACGTGCCGTTTCCCTGGCCAGCGGACCGCTAGAAGCGGCCCGATACTGTAAAATAATAGGTGCGACCGGGCAACGGAAAATCGCTCGGAAGCGCCGTGCCGAAGCTGTCATCGACGGCGTCCGCGTCGAACAGGTTTCGCACATCGAGCCCCACCTCGAAATCGGGCGCGATCTCGTAGCGCACCAATCCATCGACTAGAGTGTAGGTTTTTGTAGGTGGTCTGGTGTCGCCGAAGCTTCGATCCCGCTGGCCGACATAACGCGCTTGGACCGAAAAAAACCAAGGTTTTTGCCGCCGCTGCAAGCGGGTATAGAAAAGATGATGCGGGCCATAACCGAGATCCGAGTTCGTGGTCTTATCTTCGTTATCTTGATAGCTATAAGCGCCATAGAGCTGCGTGCGGCTGTCGATATCCCAACGCGCTTCCAACTCGATTCCTCGGCCGGTTTGCCTGTCGACGTTCGTGGGAACCAGAGTCGAACCACCTTTATATAAAAGCCGAATTTGATCGTCGGTTTTCTGATAAAACAGATTCAGGCGGGTGGATACCTCTGGATGGATACGATAGTCGAACGCGAGTTCGAGGCTTTCGATGGTTTCCGGTTTCAAATGAGGGTTACCGGTGAGTATGGGAGATTGTTTTGCGCGGGTATCGATCAAGGATGGGCCTCGGAACCCTCGTCCGTAGAGCAACTTGGTTGTCAGATAAGGCGTGGTATCCCAAACCAAAGCCATTCGGGGATTAAATTGATCGCCGAAATCGGAATAGTGGTCGTGGCGGGCTCCCCACGTTAGCCGCCAATTCGGATCAAGAGTCCACTCGTCTTGCAAGTAAACAAATTGCAGATCGCGAGAAAACTCGCGAGCACCAAGAGCCATCAAGTTCGGATCGCTTATGTCTTGGATGCTTCCGAGTGGAAAAATCAGGCCATTTATTAACGTAAAATTGCGGCTTTCGGAGTTCTGTTTCGTCTTGCCGGTTTCGGCTCCAATACCGAAGCTGACGCGATGGGCGGGCAATCCAGTGTACTCCACCGAGCTTTGGAATCGGGTATTGTGTTGTTGCGTCTCGCTGTTGGTAATAATCCCATCCGGAAAACTGTCGAAGGCGTCCGGCGGAAAGTGGTGAGCGTTTTTTAGAGAAATCCGATAAAACAAATCATCCAAGATAATTTTCGCCGTCCAATCATCTTTAACGGTCTTCCATTCAAACCGGCCCTCAACAGTATCGGTATCGACGTGGCCGAACGGATCGAGCGCGGCGGCCAGGCCGACGCCCATCCCCATATCGCGGTTTAGCGAGGTTCGCAGCATCAGCGAGACGTTTTCGCCGGTCGCGTTCAGTTGCGCGCCGAACAGGCGGCGGTGGGTGTTGGCTCGACCCGGCGCCAAGGATGCGTCGGTGCCGAACAGCGCATCGAAGGTCGTTTGCGAGTCGGCGGCGACGAGCGGCCGGTCGCCGTCGGTCTCCCGATACTCCAAGGCGCCCACCACGTCGAAATCGCCCACCCGACCCCCGCCCAACAGGCGAGCATCGCGGGTCTGTTGCGAGCCGCCGTCGACCACTATCTGGGTTTGATCGGGCGGGGTTCGACGGGTGATGATGCTCACCACGGCGGAATAGGCGTCGGCGCCGTACAGGGCGGAACCGGGACCGCGCATGATCTCCACTCGCTCGACGATGTCCAAGGGCACTTGGCCCAACACCGCGAATCGGTCCCCGGATACGCGATCGGTTTGTGGAATTCCATCCAAAAGAACCAGCACGTTTTGATTGAAAGATGACGTGAATCCGCGAACGGTGATAATCGGCTCTATTCCCGACGTGTTCTGGCCCAAGAAAAAGCCGGGGACCGTTCGCAGCACATCATATAAATCTCGTGCGCCAATATCCTTGATCTGTTGGGCCGTGATGACCGACGTTACGGCCGGAGCGCTTTGAACGGATTGGCTGTACCCCGATACCACCGAGACGTTTTCGGCAACCGATTCCCTTTGCGTGGGATAAGGGCCAAAAACATCGTCCTGCGCCACGCTGATCGAGGCGGCCAGACCTAACAGACCCAACCTTTCGACATCGATTATTTTGAGCTTCAACATCGTATCCTCCCGATCTGGCTCGCGGTCAAGGCGAGACTCGCACCGACCGGACTTCGCGCCAGGGCAGCTCGATCACCGCCACCCGGGCCGGCTGTCCGTCGGGCGGCGGCTCGATCAGGAACAGCCGCTCGCGATCCTCCAGCAGCACGCGATAAACGCCCGTGGGCAGCTCGGCGTACAGCGCCCGCAACGCCTCGTCTTCCGGCAGCGCGACCGGCCAGACGCTCACGCGCGGCAAATCGCGAAACCGGTCGGCCTGTTGGCGCTCGAAAAAACGGGTGGCGCCGAGGCCGGCGATCCACCACGCCAGCAGGAAAGCCGCCAGCGCGACGACCGCGCCCAATTGCAATAGCGACCAGGGACGCTCGGCCCGGACGCGCCGCAAGGCGATTCGCAGTCGTGGCTCGTAGATCGCCAGCGCCAGCGCGCCGAGGGCGTAGGGGATCAGGAGCCACCACGCGGCTTGAAACGCCCAAAACGCGAAGCCGAGAAACGTGACGGCCGGCAGTTGCAGCGCCATCAGCCCCACGTCGAAATGGGCGAAATAGTGATAGGCGTAAGCCCAGCCGACGAAGAAGACCAAACCGATCACCACGGCTGAAACGGCGATGAGGCGGAACAGCAACGACACGGTAGACCGGGATGTCTGGATCATTGGCCTCACTCTATTCTCCGGTGCGGTCACTGCCGCGCCTCCCGTGCGAGATGTTCCGCCCATCGGCGCAACAGGCGATGGTTGGACCGGACGATTCTCACGTAATTCCGGGTCTCCCGATAGGGCGGGACGCCGCCGTGGCGTTCCACCGCGCCCTCGCCGGCGTTGTATCCGGCCAGCGCCAGCGTCACGTCGCCGCCGAACCGGTCCAGCAGCCAGCGCAGATAGCGCGTCCCGCCGGCGACGTTCTGCGCGGGATCGAAGGGGTCGGCGACGCCGAAGCGGCGGGCGGTGGCGGGCAGGAGCTGCATCAGGCCCATCGCCCCCTTGGGGCTGGCGGCCCACCGGCGGCCGGCGGATTCGGCCAGGATCACCGCTTTCACCAGCAGCGGATCGACGCCGTGCTGTCGGGCGCTGGCGAGCAGGGTTCCGGCGAGGCCGCTTGCGTCGGCGGGCCGGGCCTCGGCCGGGGGCGCGGGGTCGGGGCCACGTCCCGCCGCTGGCCGGGCGGGCGCGGGACGCGCCGCCACCGGGGGAAAGGCCGGGGTTTTTTCCCTCGTCCGCGCCGTCGGAGCCGGGCCGTTCCGAGCCGGCGCGGCGTCGGTGGGCGAGATTCCGAGCGGCGCGCTCCGGCCCCGCTGGGCGGCCCAGCGCGCCTCCTGCGCGCGCACCTCGGCGTCCAGCCACGAAACCTCCGCGCCGGCGCCCACCGGCAGCGCCAGCAGCAGCGCCAACCCGTAGCCTGTTGTCGTTCGCCGCATCGCGCTCCTCCGTTCGGCGCGACTCACCGCGCGAACCGCCGCCGGGGCCTTCTCGGCTCGCGCGGCCAGCCGCGCCCGGCGGCTTTGATCCGGCGCCAGGCCATCGCCGGCGGCAGGGCGACGTGCGCCAGCAGCGCGTTGAGGGCGCAGGCGAGCAGCGCCAGCGCGAAGGTCCAGCGCGACAGGTGGGCCAGCCACAGCAGCAGCGGCCAGGCCAGCCGGGCGTCCAGCAGCCAGAAGGCCAGGGGATAGCGGGCGGCGAAGCGCCAGCCGGTGTCGGGTCGCCCGCTCACGCGGCGTAACTCCGCAAGAATTCCTCGTGCACGGCCGGGGCGATCCGGCCCTCGCGCAAGAGCTGGTCGGCGTCGGTCTTGAACGACTGGCCGGCGGTGTGGACGAAGGTGCGCAGCGTGTTGCCGGTCTTGGCCGGCGGCAAGTCCTGCAGGGCGGTTTTCAGGTTCACGTCCAGGGCCAGCCACTCGCGCACCGCCACCCGGCGGCCGTCGGCGGCCGGCAGCAGCCGCTGCGAGACCACCAGTTGCAGCGCCTCGACCAGGTCGGCGTAGGCGGTCTCGCGGCCGGCCTCGGGGAACATCCGCACCATGCGCGACACGGTGGCCGGCACGCCGGTGGTGTGCAGGGTGGTGAAGGTCAGGTGGCCGGTCAGGCACGCCTCCAGGGTGGCGGCCATGGTGTCGTGGTCGCGCGACTCGCCGATCAAGAGGGTGGTCGGCCCGCGCCGCAGCCCGTTGCGCACGGCGCGCGGCCAGGAGGGCAAATGCCGGCCGATCTGGCTCTGGGCGATCACGCTGTTTTGAATTCGCACGTCGTCGTAGAGAAACTCGATGGGGCTCTCCACGGTCAGCACCACGTCGTGGCGGTCCGGGTCCTCCAGGATGCGCCGCACCGTGGCGGCCAAGAGGGTGGTCTTGCCCGATCCGGTGGGACCGGTCACCAGCACCAGCCCCTTGCGCACGCCCAGCAGCACCTTTTCCAGCGCGGGCGGAATCCCCAGCGCCGCCAGCGGGGGCGGGACGTCGGGGTGGACGCGGAACACCAGGTGGGTGCCGGTCCGGTCGTCGATCTGGATGGCGGTGGCGTTGACCCGGAAGCGGTGGCGGCGGCCGTCCACCACCATCGAGTAGTCGCCGTCGGCGTCCTCGCCCCGGCCCAGGGTGGCCGGGACGTGGGCGCCCAGCGCGGCGGCGGCCAGGTCCAGCGCCTCGCCGGGCTCCAGGCGGCGGGCGGACACCGGGTACAGCCGGCCGTGGAGATTGGCCAGCAGCGGCCGCGCGCTCTGGACGTGCAGGTCGGTGACGCCGCACCGGGCCGCGTGCAGCAAGCAGGCGTCCAGCTCCTTTTGCCCCATGCGCGGCGGGAGCGGCGGCCAGCCCTCCGGCCCCGCCGCCGCCCGCGCCGGCGGCGGTCCGGGCAGGAGGCTACCGGACGGAAGCGCCGTCGTCATAGGGGGTCGGCACCTCGGGCAAGGCTTTCCAGGGGAGCTTCCCTTTCTTGTCCGGTCCCCGAAACTGCGGGACGCGCGCCAGCGCGACCTCGGTGCGGCCGATCAGCAGCTCGTCGCGGTCCAGCTTCACGCCGCGCCGGACCACCCGCACGGCCGGGGCGGTCACCAGGCCGCGCTCCAGCAGCACCAGATAGCGCACGCGCCCCAAAAAGGCGCGGTGCAGCTCGCCGACCCGCGCCTTGAAGGCCAGCTCCGCCTGCAGCGCGCCCTGCGCCCAGCCCCGGTCCACCGCGTCCGCCCACAGCCGCTCCTCCTCGGCGTTCTGCGGCAGCAGCGCGCCCTCCGGCCGGGCCGGCGGGGGATAGGCTTCGGCGATCAGGTAGTCGCGCCAGGTCGGCGGCGCGGAGACCACCCGGGCGGTCTCGATCATCTTGTAGCTCTGCTCGATTTTCGCGAGCTTGAGGCCGTCCACCTCGGCGTGGCGGCGGGCCTCGATCACGACGGGGGGCAGCACCAGGCCCCGCTCCGACAGCAGTTGGTCGAAGCGGTAAATCTCGTCCAGCCAGCGGGCGTGGGTTTCCACTTCGAGGTTCTGCTCGCGGGTGATTTGCGCCAGCGCGGCCTGGCTGCCGACCTGCAAGGCGGTCTCGCGCAAGGCGCGCTCGCGCAAGGACGGCTCCGTCGGCTCGACCTGGCCCCGGAGCGCCGGCCGCCAGCCGCGCAGCTCCCGGAGGGTCGGGATCGGGGCGGCGGGTTCCTCGGCGGCGCGGCGGGCCGGCGCGGTCGCTCCGGTCGCCGCGACGGCGGGGTTCGCGTCGAACGCGCGGGCGGGCGGCGCGTGCAGCGCCGCCAGCAGCGCGGCGGCGAGGAGCGGTTTTCGACGGTCAATCCGCATGGTGGAACCTCACCCGCAAGGTCCGGCGCGCTTCGTCGATCTCCAGCGAGGCCCGATCCCGCGCCTGCCAGCTCGCGTCCCGCAAGACGACGACGGACGGGATTTGCTCGGCGTTCACCCGGACGACGATCGGGTTCACCGGCGCGTTGCCGACCGGCTCGTAGCCGTAGCCGGTCTGCCGGGCCACCGTGGCGACCAGCTCGTGATAGGGTCCGACCCAGCCGACGGAGATCGGCGCGTCCAGGCCGGTCGGGGTGGTCCAGACCCCGCCGGTTTCCGAGAGGCCGGTCCCGGTCTTGGCCTGTTGGATGGCCGCCAGTTGCCACAGGGCGGCCCTGGCGTCCAGGGCCGCCCGCTGCAGCTCCAGGGCGACCGGGGTGCGCCCGGCTTCGGGTTCGGGCGGGGTCGCGCAACCGACCAGGAGGACGACGGAAATCAGAATCGTTCGGCGCATCGCTTCGCTCTCGCTCAAAAAATCGGTGGAAACCACGCGCGAGGCCGGCTCGCCCACTCGCCGAACGCGCCCAGCCGGCGCTCGCGGATCTGCCACGCCCGCAGCGAGTGGCCGGCGGCGCCGGCCAGAAACAGCAGGGCGAGCAGCAGCGCCAGCCCGGCCAGCGCCGGGCCGAAGGCGACGAGGGCGGCGGTCGCGCCGAACGACGCGGCGAACAGGGCGCCGCCGAACAGAAAGTAGAACCGCGCGGCGTGGCGGCGGCGCAGGGCCCGCAAGTCGGCGTCGGTCGGCCCGAAGCGCCGGACCCAGCCGGCGAAATCGGCCGGCTCGGCGGGATCGGCCGGGGACTCGCGCCGCCCCCCGGCCCACGGGAGGCGCGTCCCGCCGCCCGGCGACCGCCAGCCCCAGCCCCACCCGAGCATCGCCTAGTCCTCCACCTTGGCGCGCATCGCCGCCTCGGTCAGCCGGGCGATCTGCTCCTCGGCCTGCTGGTCGGCCATCACGTCCAGCAGGGTCGCCAGCACCACCTGGGTGTCCTGGGCCTGGCGGTACTGGCGCATCGCCATCTGCATGTTCCAGGTCTCCACCATCAGCTTCTCGCGCTCCAGCGCGCCGGGCGGGGCTTTGAGGACCTGATCCGCCCATTCCGGGCTGCCGAAGCGGCGCTCGTAGTCGTCGAAGAGGATTTCCTGGGCGCTCTTCTCGCCGGTCCGGCCGTCGCCGCCGTGGATGCCGGCCGCCCGCTTGCGCTCGGCGTAGGCGGTGGCCAGCGCCTTGCGGGCCACCGCCTTGCGGGCGGCGTAGTTCAGCAGGAAGCCGCGCAACTGGTCGGCCTGCGGGGATTTCTCCAGGTGGGCGGGCAGCGCCGCGACCGGCGCGGGCGCGGTGAGGTTGTCCAAAAACGCCTGGGCGGCGGCGTCCTGCTCGGGCGTGTAGCCCCGCGCGTCCAGCAGCAGGCCGGCGTCCAGGTCGCCGTCGGGCAAGGCGCCGGCCGTCGCGCAGCGCCCGCGCGCCCGATCCGGCTCGGCGCAATACCGGCTCTCGTGCCGGCGGACCCGCTCGACCACGGTTTGCACCGGGTTGGCGTTGCCGGTGATCCCGGCGATGCCCTGCCGGATTTGGGCCTCGACGTGTCCGGGAACCCGGCTGTCGGCGAACCGCAGCGCTTTGGCGAGCGCCAGCGACACGCAGCTCTGCGGCGGCGGCAGCATCGCCATGGTCACCTCCTTCTGCCAGATTTCGACGCGCTTGCGGTTGACGGCGTCCGCCGCCTGGAGGTTGGCGTCCACGATGTCCTGGGTGTGGTTCATCGCCTGCGGCTGCTGCATCAGATAGAAGTACAGCACCAGGGCGACGAACTCCGGGAGCGCGGCGGCGGCGGGCGCGGGGCCGGTGGCCAGCGCGGCGGCCAGCGCGAGGGCGAGCAAGGGGCGGCGAAGGGGCATGGCGTTTTTCCGCTATATCGTCTTAAAACGATTATCGGTTATTTAAATATATCGATCAAATTTTATTTGTTATTCTTAACATCATTAAAAAATTATTTAAAACGATTTCGAGGTGAGGCCGATGGGCGCGTTCGCGGCGGGTCTGGAAGCGGTGGAAAACGCGCTGCACGCGCTGGCGCGCGGCGGGCGGCTGTGCCTGGAGGACTGCTGCCAACTGGAAACCGCCGACGACGCGACGGCCTTCGTGACGGCCGGCGGCGGGCTGATGACCGCGCTGCGCCTGGGCGGCCTGCGCCGGCTGCTGGACGAGGCGTCCTTCGAGCGGCTGGTGGCCGACGTCGCCGTGGCGCTGACCCCGGCGCTGAGCCGGCCGGCCCACGCGGTGCAACTGGTGCTGGAGCGCGACCCCGACCGCACCGGGCGCGAGCTGGACGGGCTGCTGGCGCCGGCCCGGCGGGCGGCGCGGCGGCTGGGGCTGGCGCTGGACGAGCTGCTGGACGACGCGCGCGACCGGCTGCGGGCGACCTGCGCCGCCGAGCGGGCCTACCTGGCGGTGTGGACCGATCCCCGCGCGCTGACCCGGCCGGAGCGGCGCCAGGCCCGGACGGCGTACTTCCGGGCGATGGCGACGCTCGACCCGCCCCACCCGCCGCTGGACGGCCAGAACCCGGGCGCGCTGCTCGCGCCGCTGCGGGAGACCCACGCGGCCGTCGTCGCCACCCTGGCCCGCGACCTGGACGCCTGCGGGCTGTTCCTGGAGCCGCTGGAGTGCCACGCCTTCCTGCGCGAGCTGCGGGCTTCGCTGGAGCCGACGACCTCGGACGGCTGGCGCGCCTGTCTGCCCGGCGACCCGCCGCCCCGGCGGGCCTGGGGGCGGCGGCGGGACATTTCCGAGCTGTGGTATCCGCGCGTCGGCCACCAGCTCTGCGAGAGCGCCTTCGGGAAGCCGGCGCGGGACGGGATCGTCCGGGCGGGGGAGCGCCACCTGGGCAGCGTCTACCTGGAGCTGGGGCCGCACGACCTGCGCGACTTCGCGACCCTGTTCGCCCGGCTGGACCGGGAGCTGCCGCTGCGGGTCGCCTTCCAGCTCGACGGCGGCTTCGAGGGCTGGCGGCTGCGCCGGGCGCTGGCCGAGTTCTGGGCCTTCGCCGGCGAGCGCAACCGGATGATCGTCGAGGCGTTCGCCGCGCTGGACGAGGCGCGGCGGGCGGAGCCCACGCCGCGCCTGCGGGCCTGCGCCACCACCTGGGGGCCGGACGAGCCCTCGGCGCGGGCGCGGGTCGCGCGGCTGCGGGCGGCGCTGGAGGCGTGGGGCGCCCAGCAGTGGCGGATCGAGCGCGGCGACCCGGCCCTGGCGGCGCTGGCGTCCCTGCCCGGCTTCGCCCTGGACCTGAACCCCGGCGAGCCGCACGCCGCGCCGCTGTCGGACGCGGCGCGCCTGCTGCCGCTGACCCGACCGGCCCTGCCCTGGGACCGGGGCGCGGTGCTGTTCCGCTCCGACGACGGCAAGATTCTCCCCTTTCAGCCCGGCTCCGAGCTGCAAACGGGGTGGATCACGCTGATCGCCGGCTCGCTCGGGTCGGGCAAAAGCCTGACGATGCACCACGACAACCTGGCCTACCTGCTGGGCGGGGAGCGCGAGGTGCCGTACCTGAGCGTGATCGAGCCGGGCGCCAGCAGCCGGGGCCTGATCGAGCTGTGCCGGGCGGAAGTCGCGCCCGAGCGCCGGCACCTGTTCGTCTACCGCCGCCTGCGCCAGACCGCCGCCGACGCCATCAACCCCCTCGACCTCCAGCTCGGGCTGCGCCGCCCGCTGCCCTCGGAGCGGGCCTTCGCCCGCAACTTCCTGGCCGCGCTGGCGACGCCGGCCGGCGAGGACCGCGCGCCGCCGGGGGTGGTGGAGCTGGTGGCCGAGGTGGTGGCCGGGATTTACCCGCACCTGGCCGACGACGCCCACGGCCACCCCAAGCGCTACGAGCCGGGCCGGGATTTGCGGGTGGACCGGGCGCTGGCCGAGCGCGGCATCGCCGCCGACGCCCGGACCCCCTGGTTCCGGCTGGCCGACGCCCTGTTCGACGCCGGCGACCTCCGGAACGCCCGCCGCGCGAACCGCTTCGCCGCGCCGCTGCTCCAGGATTGCATCGCCTTCCTGGCCCAGTCCGAGGCCATCCGCAAGGTCTGGGGCGACGTCTCGGTGACCGATCGCGGCCCGCTGATCGGCTTCGTGGTCCGCCAGTGGACCCACGCCCTGAGCGTGTTCCCGATCCTGTCCGCGCCGACCGCCGTGGAGCTGGCCGGCGCGCGGGTGATCGCCCTGGACGTGGAGGAGATCGCCACCCGCGGCGGGCAGTTCTCGGCCTGGGAAGCCGGCATCGGTTTCATGCTGGCCCGCCACGTCGCCGCCGCCCGCTTCTACCTGCACGAGTCGCACGTCGGCGACTGGCCGGAGCGCTACCGGCCCCACTGGGGCCGGCGCGTCGCCGAGCTGCGCTCGCACCACAAGCGGCTGTGCCTGGACGAGCTGCACCGGCTGAAAGGCGGCGCGCGGGCGACGCTGGCCCAGCTCGAAACCGACGCGCTGGAGAGCCGCAAGCACGGGGTCGAGATCGTCCTGTGCAGCCAGATGTTCGACCACTTCCCCGACGCGATCCTGCAAAACGCCTCGGCGCGGATCGTGCTGGGGGCCTCGGAGGAGGAGGGCGACCGCATCGCCGAGCGCTTCGGGCTGAATCCCGCCGAGCGGCAGGCCATGCGCCGCCACCTGCACGGCCCGACCCCGGACGGGGCGCCGCTGCTGCTGTCCGCGGACACCGCGCGCGGCCGGTTCACCCAACTGGTCTACCTGACCACCGGGGTCCAGGAGCGCTGGGCGCTGACCACGGTGGAGCAGGACCGGGCGCTGCGCGAGCGGGTGATGGAAAAACTGCCGGCCCGCGCCGCCCGCCTGGCCCTGGCCCGGCGCTTTCCGGGCGGCTCCTGCGTCGCCGAGCTGCGCGAGCGCACCGAGCGCCTGGAGCTGGAGCGGGGGAAGGCGGTGACGGGCGAGGACCGCGCGCTGCTGATCCGGGAGCTGGCCGACGAGGCGATCGCCGGGGCGGCCGAAATCGGCGGCTGATCGTCAGGGCCAGCGCCGGACCGCGAACAGGTCGTCGATGCCCCGCGCGGCGGCCTCTTTCACCATCAGCTCGCAATAGTGGGCCAGCACCCGGTCGGGGTCGTCGCGCTCGTCCAGCAGGGCGAGGAGGTGGCGGACCAGCGCCATGATCTTGCGGGCGGGCGTGACCCGGCCGTCGCTCCAGGTGGAGGCGGTGGCGCTGCGGCGGCCCAGCATCAGCGCCACCGCGCCGGCGGTGGCCGGCATCGGGATCGCGGTGTCGGGGTAGTCGCGCTTGACCCGCTTGACGGCCCGCACCAGGTCCTCCATCGCCGGCTCGGGCACGACCAGCTCGGGATACTCGTCCAGCAGGCGGACGTGCAGCGCCAGGCCCGGATCGTTCAGCGGCGCCTCCGGCCGGGCGGCGATCGCGTAGTAATCCTTGACGCTGAGGCCCAGGAGGGCCTGGAACTCGGCCAGCTCCAGGCCCAGCTTGCGCTGGAGCAGGAGGAGCTGGTCGCCGGTCGCCGGGCCGTCGCCGGTGACGCGGGGGTTGAGGGGTTTTTTGTCGCTGCGTTTTTTCGCCATCGTCGCCTGCTCGAAAGTCGTGGTGCGCGGATCGGACACCCCCCCATTATGCCATTGCGCGCGATTTCGCGCCGGGCCGGTCGCGGGCGGTCGCCCGCGCCGGCGGCGGCCTCTCGGGTCCGCTCACTTCACCTCGACGGTGCCCTCGATGGTCACGTCGCCGCCGCTGTCGCCGAAGATCGTGGCGCCGCCGACGCCGACCACGGTGGAGTGGTAGACCATCAGCACGCCGGCGATGACGGCGGCCAGGCAGGTGAACAGGGTGGCCGGCGCGTGCATCCCCTGGTGGCGGCCCATGCGCCAGATCAGGAAGACGCCGATCCCGACCAGGATGAAGCCGGTGAAGAACACCAGCACGGTCGCCAGCTTCATCGTTTCGTCCAGGTTGCCGTGGATGTTGGTGGCGATGACGCCCAGCGGGTCGGCGGCCAGCGCCGGGACGACCGGCGCCAGCAGCGCCAGCAGCGCCAGCAGCGCCAGCGCCGGGACGGCCAGCGCCAGCCCCAGAACGGCCAGAATCCTGGCGTCGCGGCGTCGCGGCGTCGCGACGCCGGCGGCCCGGTCGGACGGGACGGACGGAACGGTTCGCGTTTTCACGGTCTATCTCTCCTCTCTGTGAAATCAGCCCAGCGGGCTGGCGGTGCCCAGCGTGGCGAACACCACGCGGACGGTTTGCAGGATGTTGAGGGCCAGCACGCCCGCGACGAAAAAGACGGCCGCCCGCGCCAGCGCGAAGCGGCCCAACTCGCCCGAACCCACCAGACGCAACAGGAAAAAGGCGCGCAGCAGCGCGATCAGGCCCAGAAACTGGACGATGGCGAGACAGGCGCCCATCATCAGCGTGGACCAGTCGCTCGCGGCCGGCGCGTACATCAGGGTCTCGTCGATGCCGAGAAAGGTGAGGCTGGCCGAAAAGTACCAGCGGTTGACGTAGACCAGCCCGACGCCGGCCAGCGCGTAAAACAGCGCCGACCACGGGCCGCGCTGGGGGTCTCGCGCGCAAGCGTAAAGGCGGTGGCAGCCGATCCCGACCAGCAGAAAGCCGGCCACGAAGCCCAGATACTCGAACAGGACGTGGAATCGCCGGGCCGCCTGGGCGACCAGGGCCGCGACCGTCTCCAGGCTGGGGATGTCGTCCATCGGCGATCACTCCGCGTCGGCATCGGCGGCGGGGAGCGCCGCCGCCGGGGCCAGCGCCGGGAGCGCCGGGGCTGGCGTCCGCGCGTAATTCTGGACGCTCGCGCTCGGGTCGGCGCGCGAGGCGGTGGCGGTCGCCGGGTCCGCGACCGCCGAGGCCAGCGCCCGCAGCGATTCGGCGGCGACGGCCGGCGCCGCGGCGCTCGCGCCCGGCGTCGATCCGGGGCCGTCGGTCTTGCGGCTGGGCGGTCCCAGGAACAGCACGCCGACCAGTTGGATCGCGGGATCGACGTAGACGGTGGGCGGGCGGTCGAAATACGCGGTCGCGGCCTGCCGGGTCCGGGTGCCGATCTCGCCCAGGGCGATGCCCAGAATCTCCCGGTCGTCGAAGTCGCGGGTGGTGGTCTGGCCCCACAGATAATTGCTTTGCGTGCCCTGGCTCAAGTACGCGCGCTGCGCGCCCTGCAGCACCGCCGAGCCCAGCAGCGCGGCCCAGCGGGTGAAGGTGCGCCGGTCCACATCGGTGGCCAGCCCCAGCCGGCCGTTTTCGGGATCGATGGCGACGGCGTCCACCGCGTACCACGCGCCCCGGAAGGTCATCCGGTCGAAGCGGATGACGACCTTCTCGTCGGCGCGCTTGAAACCGCCGATCAGCCGCGCGCCGTCCAGCGCGCCGTCCTCGATCTGGACCACGATCGGGCCGGGCTCGTCGGAGCTGATGTAGACCCGCAACAGGCCGTAATAGACCCGGTCCGCCGGCAAATTCGCCAGCGGGTCGCGGGTCGCGGCCGGGCTCGCCGCTTCCCGTTCCGGCTCGGGCGGTTTCAGCCCGGCGTCGGCGGTGCGGTGGACGCCGCCCCACCCCGCCAGCACCTTGCCCATGCCCTGGGCCTTGGCCTCGATCGCCTGGTCCCGTTCCTGCTCCCGCCGCTTTTCCTCCTCTCGCTGCCGCCGCTCCCACGCCGCCGCCTCGCCGGGCCGGGGCGCCGGCGGCGCGACCGCGTCGTGCGGGTTCAGGGTGTCCAGCGGCGGGACGCTCGCGCCCGCCCCCGGCTTTCGCTCGGCCTCGGCGCGGTTCTGCCGCTCCGAGCGGTCGTAGGCGGCCGCCGCGTCCGGCAGCATCCGCTCGCCGGGCAGCGAGGCGGGCGCGGCGGGCGTCGCCGCCACCCGGCCGCGACCGGGATCGGGGTCGGCGGGGTGGCGGGCCAGGCGATAGGCCACGCCCGCGCCGACCAGCGCCAGGGCGATTCCCGCCGCGCCGAAGGCGGCGACGCGCAAGATCGGGGTCAAGCAGGGCCTCCTCGTGTTCTCGCTCAGCGCACGCGCGCCCGCAGCTCCCGGCCCCGGTCGCTCAGGACCAGGACCGGAATCGGCGCGAGCTTGTAGACGGTGGTGCCGTCGCTGGCGTCGGCGCGGTTGCGCCACGCCGGGCTGATCAGGGTGGCGGCGGTTTTCAGGTAATACATCTCGCGGTACAGCCAGACCGCGCCGGCCGCGCCGGTCAGCCGCTTGGCCTGCGCCCCCGCCGGCGGCACGCCGTCCAGGAAGTCGTACAGCTCCGGCTCGATCTCGGGCGCGGCGGCGACGGCGGCGCGCTCGGCCTTCGCCAGCGGCCCCCGGCCCGGCAACTGGAACTCCTTGTTGTAGTCCACCACCCGGCTCGCGCCCTGGGCCAGGGTGATCGCGACCGGGGTGTCCAGGTCCTTGAACTTGATCGCGATGTTGCCGACCGCGAACAGCTTGGGGCTGCTGATCGACAGGATGTTGACCCCCAGTTGGGTGACGCCGAAGGTGCCGGCCTGCCCGCCCTGGTCGCTCACCGACCAGCGCTCCACCGGCCACGCGGCCCCGGTCGCGTCCAGGAAGGTCGCGTTCGCCACCATCCCGCTGGCCAGAAACAGGGTCGGCGGTTGATGGCCCGGCGCCAGCTTCACCGGCACGCTGGAGGTGAGCGGTCGCGGCGGGGCGCCCGGCGGGATCGCCAGCGCCTGGCCCACGCCGGCGGCCTGGGCTTTCAGCGCCCGGATTTCCTCCGGCGTGAGCTGCAAGGTCTCCCGGATGGCCGCCGTCGCGTCGGGCGAGACGGGGGCGGCGGGCGCGGTCGGGGCGGGCGGCGGCGGCTTCGGCTCGTCCACCAGCGCGCCCAAGTCCTGGCCGCGCGCCGCACCGGCGATGAGCAGCGCCGCCAGCGGGAGCGGCGCGAAACGCCGGGCGGCCGCCATCACGAGCCCCCCGCGCTGGCGACGTACTTCTCGATGCCGACGCCCTGCTCGGTCTCGGTCAGGGCGCGGCGGACCACCACCACGGTCACGACCAGCGGTTGCGCGGTCTGCTCGGCCGAGCTGAGGTAGCTGATCAGCACCTCCATTTGCAGGTGCCAGGCGAAGCGCTGGGTCTGGCCCCGGATCATCTTGTTCAGGATGATCGGCGGCTTGACCACCACCGCCCGCACCGTCAGCCGCTTGGCCTTCACCGACTCCAGGTTGCCGATGCGGATCAGCGCGTCGCGGTACTCCTGGCAGCCGGCGGGGGTGAAATAGCGGTTGCAGGCCGCCTGGAGCGCCTCGCGGTAGTCGGCGAAGTTCCAGTTGTTGGCCGCGACGATCGCCTCCGTGGCCCACTGCGTCACCCGCTCGTCGGAAAAGGAGGGCTCGTCGAGGGGCACGACCCCCACCAATTGGTGGTCGGCGGTCTGCACGAAGTAGCGCGGCGGCGGCCGGAACGCGAACAGGTAGACGTTCAGGCCCAGCGACAGCGCCAGGACCAGCGCGCCGATCAGCAGCAGGCCCAGCAGCGCGCGAAAGCCGTCGCGATACCACTCGAAGCGCAGGCCGGCGGCGGCCAGCGCGTCCAGGGCGTCGTCCGGGTCCGGGACGCTAGCGGGTGAGGTGGTCGAGTCCGGTCGCGTCATGGCGGGTCGTTTCCGGTTGCGGTTGCGGGGCGGTTTCCGGCTCGGCCGGCGCGGCGTTTCCCGTGGAACCGCACTGTTGCGGGCCGATCCCCAGCAGGCAGAGCGCGCCGAGGGCCGGGCTGCCGATCCGGGCGAACGCGCCGGCCAGCCACTGCTTGAGCAGGCCGTCGATCATCTCGCCGACGGAGAAGCGCATCGTCAGCCGGCAAAACATCGGGTCGAACTTCACCAGGAACGGCGAGGCCGCCTCGGACGGCGCGCTCAAGCCGCAGCGCTGGGCGGTCCCCAGAAAATCCAGTCCGCAGCTCAGGGCCTCGCGCAGCCCGTCCAGCGGGTCCAGCGCCGCGCTCGGCGCCAGGCCGGGCGCGGGCGGCAGCTCCTGGAGGTGCACGTCGAGGGCGCGAGCGGCCGGGACGAGCGCCAGCGACCCGGCCAGCAGCGCGAGCGATAATCGGTTTTTGGTCATCTCGAAAAAATCTTTGGGCCAGATAGAGCGATGGCGGACCGATGCCGACTTGAATATTTCGATCTTGTGCCATTTAATATCACTCGTAAATGGATAAATCAAGCCTATATATACCTAAAAATGGAGGAAAGCCGATGAAACTTCGCGGATGGACCGCCGCCGTCGCCGGGTCGCTCGCCGCCACCGTTGCCGTCGCCCAGACCTCGGCCGGCGAGGGCGCGTCGTTCGCGGAGCGGGTCCGGTCGTTCCTGCCCGAATCCACCGACGTCGCCATGACCCAGGTGGTGTCGATCTTCGGTCCCGCCGTGACCGCCGCCACCGGCTTCGGGGCCGACGCCGCCCCCTCGGTGCTGGGCGTGACGATCTACCATTTCCTGGTCGGCGCGTTCGCGGTGTCGATCCTGATGGCCCTCTACCTGACCCTGGCCGGCACGGCGCAAAGCGCCCACTCGGGGCGGTTTTTGGGCGAGCGCTGGCACTCGCTGTGGGTGCCGCTGCGGGCGGTGCTGGGCTGGATGCTGCTGCTGCCGCTGCCGGCGCTGGGCGGGCTGGCCGGGATTCACGCCCTGCTGTTCTGGACCCTGGCCGTCGGCACCGGGCTGGCGAACCGGGTGGGCCTGGCCGGGATCGAGTCGACCGCCGCCAACGGCTTCGTCGCCGACGCCGCCACCCTGACCGCCGAGCCGCTGGCCGCCCGGCTGGCCCGCGACACCTTCGACTCGCTGACCTGCGTCGAAACCATCAACCGGGTGGAGTCCGTCCCCGGCGGCTATCCCGAGCTGGGCGTGACCACCCAGGATGTGGCGCCGGAAAAGGGCCTCTGGGACCGGATGGGCGACTTCTTCCGGGACAGCCCGCGCGGGGCCGAGTACAACGATTTGATCGAGGCCGCCGCCGCGAAATACGGGGTGCCGGCCGGGCTGATCCACGCGGTCATCCAGCAGGAGTCGGGGTATAACCCAGAGGCCCGCAGCCCCGCCGGCGCGGGAGGCTTGATGCAGCTCATGCCGGGCACCGCGAGGGACCTGGGCGTGACCGACCCGTTCAATCCCGCCCAGAACATCGACGGCGGCACCCGCTATCTGGCGAGCCTGATCCAACGCTACGGCGGCGATCTGTCCAAGGCCCTGGCCGCCTACAACGCCGGGCCGGGCCGGGTGGATCAATACGGCGGCATCCCGCCGTTCCGGGAGACGCAAAACTACGTCAGCTCGGTTCTGGCCAACTACCACCGCCTCGGCGGCGGCCTGCCGGGCGAAGTGGCCGGGACCACGCTGCGCCACTACCGGTTCGGCGGCGGGAAATACGCGCCCGACCTGTGCGGCGACCTCCCGGTGCCGGTCCGCACCGCCTCGGGCGACACCGCCGTCAACGGCGTGCAGACGGCGATGCGCAACGACGTGCAGGCCGCCCACCTGGACGCCTACGAGCGGATGCTGGCCGGGATGCGCGAGGCGGTGGCGCTGATGGCCGAAGGGCGCGAGGCGGACGCCCGCGACCTGTACGCCCGGCGGGTCCGGGAGTACGCCGAGACGGTGTTCCGGGCCGGGATGGACGCCTACCGGAACCGCCAGGCCGAGATGATCGCCAAATGGAAGGAGGCCGCCGCCAAGGACGGCTGGGCCACCTACGGCATGTGGTTCTGGCAGTTGTCCGAGGCCAGCCTGTCGGTGTCCACCGCGCTCAACGAGATGGCGGGCGAGGTCAAAGGCTTCAAGTCGGAGCTGACCTCGCTCAGCAAGGAGACCGCCGATCAAGTCCGCATGGCCGTCGCCCGCAACGACGCGGTGGTGGACTCGCTGCTGGCGGGCGCGGCCACCGGCACCGAGAGCTTCGCGCGCTGGCGGGCCGTCCAGAACGGCTCGGTCGGCTGGAACTACGCGGTGCCGCGCGGCGGGCGGGTCTTCGAGGAGGATTGGGCCGACGAGGCGTTTTCCTTCCTCGGCACCCAGCTCCAGGAGGCGTTTCGCTGGGCGCGACCGAGCCAGACCAACGAGTTCCCGCTGCTGACCTGGTATCGGTTCGGCCACAGCCTCATGGGCGTCGGCGTCGGCGCGATGGCGGCCGGCGCGGGGGCGGGGCTGCTCACGACCACCGGCGGCCTGCTGGTCGCCGGCGTCGGCGGCTTCCTCTACGCGTTGGGCTGGACGCTCTCGATCTACCTGAGCTACCTGCCGCTGCTGATCTGGCTGATCCAGTTCGTCGGCTGGCTGATCGCGGCGGTGGTCGCCGCCTTCGGGATGCCGCTGTGGATGCTGGTGCACCTGAGCGGCGAGGGCGACGGCATCGCCGGGTCGCGCGCCCAGACCGGCTACGGCCTGCTGCTGGCCCTGCTGCTGCGGCCGGCGCTGCTGGTGTTCGGGCTGTATGCCGCCATCGCCCTGCTCTACGTGCTGGGCTGGTTCGTGGACCAGACCCTCGGGACCACCCTGCAAAACCCGCCGAACGGGGTGTTCGAGGCCATCGGCCTGATCCTGATGTACGTCATCGCGGTGATCGCGCTCGCCACCCTCTGCCTGCGGACCATCACCGGGGTCCCCGAGCTGGCCTTTCGCTGGATCGACGTGGCGGTGGCCGACCTCGCCGGCTCGGCGCAAGACGCGGCCGACGCGGGCCTGCGCGCCGGCGGGCGCGGCGTGCCGGGCCTGGGCGACCGGGCGGTGGCTTTCGCCGGAGCGGTGGGAGACCGGCTTCGCCAGTGGCGGCGCGACCGGGATAACCGAAGAAATTCTTAGAGGAGGCGAACGATGGACGAGCGGACGATTCGGAAAACGGGGGCGGTCGCGCTGGCGCTGCTGGCGGTCGCCGGCGCTGGCGCCTGGGCCGACGAGCGCGATTTCTCGAAACCGGACGACGACCCGCAGGTGGTCAAGAACGTCGATCCCGACGATTACCATGCTCTCGACGGGACTTGGTGGTGCCATTTTCTGAAGTACAAGGGCCGGATCGAGCGGGACTATTACAGCGCGTGGACCTTCGACAAAAAAACGCGCCGCGTCGATATTTTTTGGAGTCCGGTTCACAAAGGTGTTGTCAACCGCTATCGCTGGGACGGGAAACAGCTCGTTCTGGGACCGGGCTCGCTCTCTTCAAACACGATCTATAGCACGCACAAAACCCAAATACGGGTCGGCCCTACGCTGGTCATCGAAGACCCCCGATTCCGCTGGAAGGGCTGGCGCTGCACGCCCCAGCCCGGCGTGCGCTGGCCCGAGGACGGCCTGCAATTTCTGGACTACGCCCGCTATCCGTGGCTGTCGGGCTTGATCGAGGACGGCCTCTCGATCATGAAGTACCGCGACCCGAAACAGTATCAAGAGTGGCTGAAAGGCGGGCCGCGCTGACCGCGCGGGGAAAATCATCGTGAAATCGTATCAGCCGATTTTTCGGCCTTCGATTCCGCCGCCGCCGGCTCCGGCTCCCCCGGAAGCCTGGATCGCTCTCGCGATAGCGGTGGTCTGCCTCTCGATCGGCGTGGGACTCATGCTCTGGGTCGCGCGCCGCAATTTCTACCGGAACAACGCGGCCGGGATTCAGGAGTTCGAGAATTTTCGGAGCGCGGTCTGGTGCGGCATCGTCGAAGGTCTGGCGCAGATCGTCGCCGCCGCTTGTTTGACGGTGGGGTGCGTCGCCGGGCTGCTGGCCTGCGTGTCGTTCCTTTAGATGGTGGCGGTCGCCCCTACTCCAACCCCTGCCCCTGGCTCGGTTGCCGGGCGGGCTGGTAGTCCTGCGTGGTGTCCTTCTGCCGGCTGGTTTCGAGTTGCCGGGCCAGCGCCGCCAGCGTCTCGCGCACGGCGGCGGCGTGGTCGATCTGCGCCACCGGTTCCGGCGCGGCCAGCCCGGCGAGCGCGGGTTGCGGCGACACTTGGGCCGGCGGGTCCGGCTCCCGCCGCGCCGCCCGGTCGGGGCCGTGCTCGCGCCGCTGGGCCTCGTAGTGGCTCCGATCCACGAACACCCGCGCGTCCCGGCGATGCCGGCTCAGTTGCACCAGGCCGAGTTCCCGGTCGGCCAGCTTGCCGCCCGCCAAGACGAACGCCCGATCCACGGTCGCGCCCTGGGCCTTGTGGGTGGTCAGCGCGTAGCCGTGATCCAGGTGGGGATAGCGCGCGGTCGGCAGCGTCGCCACCCGCCCGCCCTCGTCCAGCCGGACCCGCAGCAGCGCCCCCTCGCGCCGGGACTCGATCCCCTCCAGCGTCCCGAGCTGGCCGTTGCGGACCCCGTAGGGCGTGGAGTTGCGGGTGCAGACCACCCGGTCCCCGACCGCGAGCTCGCGCGGGCCGTGCTCGGTGGCGATCGTCTGGCCCTCGCCCAGCGACCCCGTTCGCCGGAGGTGTTCGCGGGCCTGGTGGTTGAGCGCCCGCACGTCGGCGCGCTCGCCGGCCAGCATCAGGCGGGAGTCGTGGGGATTTTGCTGGCCGGCCTCGGCCCAGGCGGACACCAGCGCCCGGATCGCCTCGGCTTTGGTTTCGCCGACGTGCAGCAAGCCGCGTTCGTCGTAGGCGCGCAGCGCCGCGCCGGCCCGGCCCTCGGCGACGGCGTGGACCGCCTCCCGCGCCCACGGCTCGGCCTGGCGGCGAATCTCGGTCAGGTTCGCCGTCTCCAGCCGCTCGGCGATGGCCCGGAACAGCCCGCCGGCCTCGACGGGCTGGAGCTGGCGGCGGTCGCCGGCCAGCACCAGTTTCGCGCCGGCCGCGCGGGTGACCTCGATCAGCGCCGCCAGCTTGCGGCTGTCCGCCATCCCGGCCTCGTCCACCACCACCACGGTCCGGTCGTCCAAGGAACCGGCGGGCCGCCCGCCGCCCGCGAACACCATCCCGTCGTTGACGGCGGGCTCGGCGGCGGTCGCGCCCGGTTCCGGCGCCCACGCCTTCAGCCGCGCGTGCAGCGTCGTCGAAGGGATGCCGGCGCTCTCCTGCAGGCCCAGCGCCGCCTTGCCCGACAGCGCCGCGCCGATCACGGTGTGGCCCGCCGCTTCCCACGCCGCGCGGGCCGCGTCCAGCATCACCGATTTGCCGGTGCCGGGCAGCCCTTCCACCGTCGCCACCGCGCCGCTCCGCTCGCACAGGTGGCGCACCGCCTCGACCTGCTCGGCGCTCAAGTGGGGTCGGGCGCGCAAGATCGGTTCGGTTTGCGCGGGCGCCAGCGCGTGCGTCCGGTCCTCGGCTCCGATCTCGGCGCGGGCGATCGCCGCCGCCTCCAGCCGCCGCAGCGACTCGGTGGACCAGCGGGCGTCGCCGCGCCGGTCCTCGCCCAGATACGCCAGCTCGGGATCGCGCCGGAAGGCGTCCATCCGGGCCTCGATGTCCGCTATTCCGCCGACCCCCTGCATCCCCTCGGCCAGCGCCCGCCAGGCGTCCCGGTCGGCGAAGGTCGATCGCTGGGCGACCAGCCCCTCCCGCACGTCCGCCAGGGCCGGTTCGGCCGGGCGGGCGCGCTCCCACGCGCCGCGCGCCAGCAGCCGGGCCGCTTGCTCCGACCCCCAGCCCAGCGCCCGCCCTTCCGCCCGCCAGCGGTCGAACAGGGCCGGCCGGTCGATCTCCGGCTTGCTCGCCCGCGTGTTCAGCGCGGCCGTTTCCGCCGCTTTCGCGCCCTCGGCGCCGCGCGCGGCCAGCCACTCCCGAACCTGCTCCGAGCGCTTGGAAAAGTGCGCTCGCACGGCTTCCGGCACGCCGCGAACCGCGAAGCTGGACCCGTCCCGCTCGATCCCGACCGGAAGCCGGCTTTGCAGCCGCTCGGCCAGCTCCGCCCGGTACAGCGCGCCCAGCGCCATTTGCCAGCGGAACAGGTGGCGGCCGTCCACCGTCCCCCAGGTGCCGTCCGCGCGCGGCGCGAGGTTGGCGATCAGGCAGTGGGTGTGCAACTGCGGGTCCTGCTCGCGCGAGGTGGCGTGCTCGAACGCGGCGACGGCCAGCCCCGCCACCCGCTCGCGGGATCGTCGGTCGTGGCCCACAGCACGCTGACCGATTTGGGCGCGCTGAAGGTCAGGTCCCAGCCGGCGTGGTGGTCCGTGCCCGCCCCCTGGACCCCCGCCGCCGCGCCCGCCCCGTCGAAGCCGTGCAGGACGTGGCGCAGCGCGGCGGCGTCCACCGTCCCGCTCAGGCCCAAGCTCGCCGCCCCCCGGCCGAGCCAGTCGCCGGGCGGCTCACCGCCTCGCGTGTAATAGTCGTCCCGCGCCAGCGCGGCGTAGTAGCCGGCCGCGCCCGCGCCGGCCGCGCCCAGCCCGTGCAGCGACAGCACGGGCGCCTACTCGCCGGCCTTCGGCGCCGGTTTCCCGTCCGCCATCACCCCGTCCCACAGCGCCAGGGCCGCGCGCTCCGGCGACGGGTCCGCGCCCGCGCCCGCCGTCGCGTCCGGCGCCGCCACGCCGCCGGACGCCCAGGCCGCTTCGAGCAGGGCGGGCCGCACGGCGGGATAGCCGACCTTCGGCCACGCCAGCCGCAAAACGTGCGACCAGCCCGCCACCGACAGCAGGGCGCGAATTCGATTCCATTTGAAATCCGGCCCCAGCTCCGAGGCCAGTTGCGCCGGCAGCAGCACCGCCAGCTTCTCCCGCCGCCAGGTCCAGCCGCGCTGCTCGGACGGCCCCTGGTCGGACACGGAATGCGACAGCGAATCCGCCAGCCGCTCGATCTCCCGCGACCCCAGCTTGCGGGCCAGCCACTCCGCGCCGTCGCCGTCCGGCGTGCGGCCGAGGTAGCGCGCCAGCAGGTTGGTGTAGAGCAGGTCGGCGAACTCCGGGCCGTAGATTTTCTTGAGCTGGGTGACCGACTGGAGGCCGACGAACAGGTGCAGGCCCTTGGAGCGGCCGGCCGAGGACAGGCTTTGCAGCGCCTCGATCTTGCGGCTCTGGGCGATCTCGTCCAGCACCAGGTACAGCCGCCAGTCGTCCGGCCGCGCGTCCGCCTCGGGAAAGGCCGCGTCCACCATCCGGTCGGTCAGCAGCGTGACCAGGGCGTTGGTCAGCGCCTCCGACAGCTCGCCGAACCGGCGGCGGGATTGCAGCAGAATCCCTTTCGGCAACGCCGTCCCGTCCCGCAGCCACTCGTCAACGCTGAACGCCGGGGCGTCCGGGCTTTGCCGCCACGCCCAGGCCATGTCCGACAGCGGCCCGATGAACGCGCTCAGGTTGATCAGGATGGATTGCCCGGTGCGGTTGTGGTTTTCCAGGTTGGCGATGACCCGCTCCGCGTCGGGGTTACCCTCGTGAACCAGTTGCATCAGCTCGGCGTCGGGCAAGCGCGTCAGCTCGATGAAATCGAACAAGCTCCACCGGCCCGGCCGGGTCAGGCACAGGTAGTTCATCAACCCGGCGAAAATCTGCCGCGCGCCGGTGGACCAGATCGGCTCGTCCGAGGCCGGGATGCAGCTCTCGGCGAGCAGGCGCGCTTGCGAGAGGCCGGTCACGTCCCGGGCGATGTCCCAGCGCCAGCCGCGCCGGTCCCACGGGGCGACGAAGATGAAGCGGTCGTCGGGATAGCGCAGCGTCGCGGTGAAGTCGCCCTTCACGTCCAGGATCAGGCTGCGGTGCGGGCCGGCGACGATCTGCTGCAGGATCGGCAGCAGGAAGTTGGTCTTGCCCGAACCCGTCGCGCCGATCACCAGCACGCCGGTGTTGGTCAGCTCGGGGGGGACCGCGATGCGCGGGTGAATCCGCAACCCCTCCCGCCCCCGTCCGGTATCGCGCCCGCCGGCCCGGAGCTGGCGCGCGGCCAGGGCGACGCTCCGGTCGCAGTCGGGCTCGTATTGCAGGCCGCGAACGTGCTTTTCCAGATGGTGTTTGAAGGAAAACAGCGACAGGAACCAGCCGACCGCCAGCGGCAGCAGCGCGAACGCGCCGAACGCCCGCCAGACCAGCGGGAACCACAGCTCGCGCCGGGTCATGAACTCCACGTAGGCGGACCAGACGCGGGCGGAAATCGGGTCGTGGCCGAAGGCCGCCCGCGCCCACTGCCACCCGTAGCCGGCGTGCCGGCCGATCCCGTCGGCGAAGCCGCCCAGCGGCCAGACGTGGTGCAGGTAGAGATACAGCAGCGCGCCGTACAGCAGGGCGAACGAGCCGAGCCAGTACATCCAGTCGGTCTGCGGTCGCGAGGGTTGGGCGGGGATCGAGGTCATCATCGGTTTTCTCCTCCTGCCAACTGCCAAGTTAAAGCTGGGTTCTGGGGGGTGCGGGCGGCCAGCGTTTCACCGGCGGGCCTTCCTCGGCTTTCGCCGTCAGCTTTTGAAGGTGCCGGTCGAGCTGTTGGCCCAGCGCGACCAGCAGCGACTGGCCGAGCGCGTTGAAGGCGTGGCCGAAGCCCGCGTTCATCTGTTCCAGAGAGCGGCGAAGCTCGACGTGGTGCTGTTGGGCCGCCGCCTGGTGTTGCCCGATCGCCGCCAGGGTTTTCCGCAATTCCAGCAGCGCGGCCTGAACGATGGATTCCGATTGCTGGAGCCGGGCGATTTCCTTTCGCGTGTCGATGCCGTCTTTCTTGAGGTCGTCGATGTGTTGCTGGAGGGCGGCCATTTGCTTTTCGAGGTGGCCGGGCGCGGCTTCGGTTCGCCGCTCGCTCTCGATGCGACACCGAATCGCCTGACGCAACCAATCGCTCTTGCTTTGTCCCGATTTTCGGATCGCCGTAATCGCGTCTCCATTCAGGCGAAAATTGATGTGCTCGGTGAATTCCGGTTTGACGTTTTTCATAGCAACCTACTGAAATCGTTCATATAAATTTATTTGTAGTACAAAGTACCACGCTTGTACTACGCTGTAATACAAGAAATTTCATTGTTTATCATCGGCTTATCTCCAGTTCGGTCGTTTTTTGACCGCATCGCCAGATGCAACAGGTGTGAAGCCTTCCACTGCCGGAAGTTATCCACAGCCCGCCCGTTCGGTCGCCCGCCTGACTCCCGCCCCGGCTCCTCGCCCGCTCCTTTCGCCCGCCCCGTTCCCGCCTCCGCCCCTCGCCCGTCCCTCGCATCCGTCGCGCTCGTCCCGCCGACTCCACCGCGCTTCACCGTGGCGGTCGGGCGCGGTGCTTTGAAGTATAGTGTTTTCTATCAAGTAGTTAACTAATATGACCGGGCTGTTGTGGCCCGACTCGCCCGCCGGCTTTCTTATTTAAAAAGGTGTTTAATGGTTTTAATGACAATATTTAATCATTAAATATTTGTTGAGAGAATCTATTTTTTGATGTAAATATGATTTTAAATAACCCTGACGAGCGATGACGGACTCGGGACGGACCGATGACGAGCCGTGACGGACCAAGGACAGGCCAAGGACGACCGAATGACGGGCCAAAGACGACCGAATGACGGGCTCGGGACGGGCCAAGGACGACCGAATGACGGGCCAAAGACGACCGAATGACGGGCTCGGGACGGGCCAAGGACGACCGAATGACGGGCCAAGGACGACCGAATGACGAACCAAGGACGGACCGATGACGAGCCGTGACGGACCAAGGACGGGCCGATGACGACCGAATGACGGACTCGGGACGGGCCGATGACGGGCCAAGGACGGGCCGAGAATCCGACCGTTAGGAGCGTGCGATGCCAGAAGATAACCGGCTCGAAGCCGACCCGACACAGAGAGTCAGCCGATGGCTGGCCGAGTTGCCGGACGCGCCCGCACCCGCGACCAAACGCGAGATCGTCGCGCGGTTGGCGAGCGACATCCGGAGCGCCCGAAGCAAGGGCTACACCCTCAAGGCCATCGCCCGGCATCTCCGGGATCGCGGATTCGACATCAACTACAACACGCTCCGCGACGCGCTGCCGCGCCAAAAAAAATCGCGGTCGGGGAAGAAAAAACCGCGTGCGGCCGCGATGTCGGATGGCGCGCGGACGGGCCGTGACGCGCCGATGACGGGCCGCGACGGACTCGGGACGGGCCGTGACGGGCCGATGACGGGCCGTGACGGGGCGCGGATGCGCGCGGTCGCGCCGTCGGACGAGCGTCTGGCGGCGAGCGCGGGACCGGCCGCGACTTCCAGAGGACCGGCCGCGACCCCTCGCGCGCCGGGCGAACCGGGGCGCGTCGTGTTCCCGCCCGGCGCCTCGTCCGTGCCCGCCGGCGACGGGCGTTTCATTCCCGCGCCGGATTCCGATGTGTTGTGAGCGTCCATAGAGGAGGTGTTCTCGTGCCATCGAAACCGATTTTCATGATCTGCGGCGACAAGGGCGGGGTGGGCAAGTCGGTCGTCTCGCTCGCGCTGCTGGACCGCTGCCTGAGCCGGGCGGGGTCGGCGCTGCTGGTGGAAACCGACACGACCAACCCCGACGTGTGGCGCGGCTACGCGGGCGAGGAGGGGGTGCTGGCCGAGTCGGTCGACCTGGACCGGGCCGACGGCTGGATCGCGCTGGTCAACCTGTGCGACCGCCACCGGGACCGGGCGGCGATCGTCAACACCGCCGCGCGCAACAACGCCGGGGTCGGCGCGCACGGCGGGACCCTGCACGGCGCGCTGGAGGAGCTGGGCCGGCCGCTGGTCGCGCTGTGGGTGATCAACCGCCAGCGCGATTCGCTGGAGCTGCTCAAGCGGTTTCTGGCGGCGATGCCGGCGGCGACGGTCCACGTCCTGCGCAACCTGTACTGGGGCGACGAGACGAAGTTCGAGCGGTACGACGGGTCCGAGCTGCGCGGCCTCGTCGAGGCGCGCGGCGGGCGGTCGCTGAACTTCCCCGAGCTGGCCGACCGGGTGGCCGACGACCTGTTTTCGGGCCGCCTCAGCATCGCCAGGGCGCTGCGGGACTTGCCGCTGGGCAACCGGGCCGAGCTGCGGCGCTGGCAGAAGGCGTGCGCCCGCGCGCTGGACGAGATTCTGGATGCCGAGGTGAGCGATGAGCGCGCCGGACGACCCGAACCCGCCGCCGCCGTCTGAGTTCGCCCTGTCGCCCGCGCCGGCCGCGAAGCCGGCCGCGCCGCGCACGGCGGAAGCGGCGGCCAGGGGGGTCAAGGGGGTGGCGCGCGCCGGAGCCGGGCGCGACGGGCCGGAGCGCGAGGCGGGCGCGGCGGGCGCGGCGAAGCCGGACGCGCCGGGCGGTTTCGGCGCGCTCGTCCAGCGTCTCCTGGGCCGCGAGCCGAGCGGGCCGGAGCTGGCCGAGTTCGTGCGGGTCCGCGACGCGCTGGGCCTGCGCGACAACGACGCGCTGTGGCTGGTGCTGCTGGCGCTGCAACACCAGCGCCGGCAGTTGGAGACGGCCATCGAGGGCCAGCGGCGGGCGTTCGAGCAATCCGTGGACCGGCGGCTGGAGGAAACCCGACACGCCACGGACGCCCTGATCGAGTCGGCCAAGACCCGGTTCCTGGAGCAGTTCCCGGCCGCGCTGAAGCAGGCCGCCCGCAGGGTGGCGATCAAGGCGTTGGGCTTCAACGGGCCGGTGGTGCTGAGCGGGCCGGTGGCCGGCGTGGCGCTGGCGCTGGCCGGCCTTGGCGTGGTCGGCGCGGTCGGGCTGGCCTACGGGCTGGGCGAGCGGTCGGGCTACGAGCGGGGGATGCGGTCGGCGCGAGCCGAGGTCGCGCCCGCGCCCAAACCGCCCGCGCCGCCGGCCAAGGGGCGGTGAGCCGGTGAACGCCTCGAAACCCGTCGGGCCGGTCGCCGCACGGATCGCCGTCGCGTTCATCGTCGGCGTGGCCGTCGGGGCGAGCGCCGGCACGGCGATCGGCTTCTGGGTCGGCGCGAAAGACCTGCGCGAATCGGCCGCCTTGCTGGAGCGGGCTCGGGCGCTGGTCCGGGAAGCGGAAAAGGCGGTTCGGGACAGCGAAACCGCCCCGCGTATCGAGCCTTAGAGGGCGCGAGCGGTGCGGGACGCGCCGCTTCCTTCGGGATGGCGGCGTGCCGGCACGGGTCGCCGCGCCAAGGACGGCGACGGTTCGGCTGCCGATCAGCCCCTTTCGCCCGCCGGCGCGGTCGAACGGTCGCGCCGGCGACCGTGATGGGGTTCGGGGAAGGGACTTCCCCGATGATCGCGCCGGTGAGCGTGGCGCGTCGCGGGTCCGGTGCCGAGCTCCCGCGCGGGCGCGGACCGGCGGCGCCCGCGAACGCCGAGGATTCCGGCCCGGCCCGGCGGGCGCGAGCTTCCGCGAGCGCCGCACCGTCGCGGCCGGCTCAGCGAAAAACCACGCTGACCTGACCGGGCGCGGTGCGGCGGCGGGCGGGGCCGACGGTGATCTGAACGTCGCGGCCCAGCCGCGCCAAGCCATCCAGCATCTTGGTCTCGCTGATGCCGCGAAAGTGACCGCGCAACATCGCCGACAGCTTGGGCTGAGGAATCCCCATGACCTCGGCGGCCTTTTGCTGGCTCCAGCGACGGGCCTTGACGATCTCGCCGATCTTCGTGGCGAGTTGCGCTTTGACTAACATTTCCTCGGCATCGGGAAAGCCCAAATCGGCGTACACGTTGCCGCTGCCGACTTCAAACTCGATCATTTCGTCGTTCATCGTCTTCATTCCTTCCGCGCGAGTTGTTCCGCGATCTTCAGTCGCTGGCGAATCAAATCCAAGTCCGGCTTGGGCGTGGCGATCCCGCGAGTCGATTTTTTCTGGAAACAGTGCAGCACGTAGACGGTGGCACCGAACCGGACGGTATAGACCGCGCGATAGGTGGAATCTGCCGTATTTTCTACGATCTCGACCACGCCGGCGGAACCAAAGCCCTTTAGCGGTTTAGAGTGCTCGGGCACCTTGCCGCACTGCGCTTGAAACAGGCCATAGCCGAAAGCCCGTTGCATCTCCTCCGGCATCGCCTGCAAGTCTTTCTTGGCGGATGCAATCCAAACGATTGGATTATACGGTATTATCATAAACAAATTATATATAAATAGATATAGAATCGCCAGCGCGGCGGCAACCTGTAACCGGTTGCCGCGCGCCCGCTCAAGCCGCCCGCCGCTCGGGTTCCTGGTGGTCGGCGCTGGCGGACCCCAGCGCCAGCAAGTGATCGGCGGCCTTTTGGGCGTGGCTGGCGGCGGTGAAAATGGCGCGCTGGTCGCCCGCCAAAACCCGGACCCAGCAGTCGATGTAGGCCGCGTGGTCTTCCCGGACCTCGGGCGCGATGCCGAGCGTCGCGCACAAAAAGGCGCTGCCGATCTCGGCCACCAGCTCTTCCATGGCATAGCCCGCATCGCCCCACGATTTCGCGCCGAAATCGCGCGCCAAGCGCGAGGAATGTCCCGCCCAGTGGACGCATTCGTGGGCCAGCGTCCCGTAAAAGCTCTCGGGGTCGCGAAAGGCCGCGAACGGCGGCATCTGGATGTAGTCCGCGTCCGGGTCGTAATAGGCCCGGTCCCCGCCGTGGCGGACATCCGCGCCCGTCGCGGCGAAAAAAGCGTCCAGCCGGGCGCTGCGCCCGGCGTCGGACCGGACCGGCGCGGCCACCGTCGCGCGGTAGCGGTCGGGCAAGCCGTCGATCTGCTCGGCGTTGAACACCGTGTAGCCCTTCATGTAAGGGATTTCGATTTCTTCGTCTTCGCCGGTCTTTTCGTTGGTCTCGGTGCGCTTGATCGCGTTGGCGTACACCACGAGGCTGCCGCGCTCGCCCTGGCGGACCTGGCCGCCCAGCGCCTGGGCCTGCCGGTAGGTCATCCAGTGCGGCGCGGCGTAGCCGCTCTCCGTCGCTGCCAGCCACAGCAACAACACGTTGACGCCACGGTAAGGCGTCCCGTCGTGGCGCGAGGGGCGGGAGACGGGTCCAGCCGCGTGGCCGGCGTTCCACGGCCGCATCCACGGGCGCGTCCCGGCTTCGAGCGCGGCCAGAATGGTGGCGGTGACGCGGGCGTACACGTCGGGCTGGTTGACTTTGGCTTTGAAGGTGGTGGTCTTGGCGGTCATCTCGTTACACCTCGCTCGGTCGGGTTCGATCCCGCGCGAAGGACGCGCGGCACGGCGCGGCAGGAGCCGCGCTCCAAGGAAGGGGGAAGGGATGCCCTCCAAGGAGCGCCCCCCTGGGCCGGAGCCGCTGGGGGGCGACGCGCCACGGCCCGACGCGCCGACGCGCGCCAGGGCGCGACCGGAGGCCGCAGCCCGAGCGCAGCGAGGGACCGGGCGAGGATCGCGGCGAAGCGCACCCTTGCGCGCATCAGGCGGCGCACAGGGCAGGGTCGCGGCTAGCCCCCCGGCTCGGCACGGGGGAAATCGCGAGCCAAAACGAGCGCCACCGCCAAGGATGGCGAGCCAGGGACGGCGAAGGGTGGGGGCGCGGGGGCGCGGAACGCCCCCGAAGTCTTCCGCGAAAAGCGTGGCGTGCAGGACGCACGCGCGCCGTACAGGGAGGTAGGACGGGGATTCGGGCCGCGAACCGATGGCGGGGCAGGATCGAACCGCGACGGGCCACCGAACGTCGCTTTCGCCCGCCGGCGGGGGATGATCCGCCGCCCGCTTGACCCCTCCGGGCGGGCGGCGGGCCGGAGCCTCAACCGTCGCTGTCGCCCGGAAGCGCGGGGGTCGCCGGCGGCTCGTCCGGCGGCGGATAGCGCCCGAAGCGCGCCAGCGACGGCAGGAGCCGGCGACAGACCCAGCGTTGCTCGTCGCGGGACAGCGCGTCGAACCGGCCCTCCGCGACGCGCTTTCGGATGCGCATCAGGGCCAGCTCGTCGGGCTCGGGGCCGGAATAGCCCGGCATGGGCGCGGCCTGGAGCGCGGCCCAGCCCGCGTCGCCGATCCGCCGTTTCATCTCATCCACCGGCGGCACCTCCGGCTATGCGGGGCACGACCGGCCACCGGTCCAAGGAGAGGCGGGCCAGCCGCTCGGCGGCGGTGGCGGCGTCCGGTCCCGCCGCGCGGGCGCGTCGCAGCAGGGCCGCCACGTCCTCGGCCGGCACGTCCGTCGCCGCGCCGGTGGCGGGGTCGCTCTCGCGATAGGCGCTTTCCAGCAGCCCGCCCTGGCCCAGCATGTTGAGCGTGACCCGAACGTGCTCGGCCGTGACCCGAGGGAACTCGACCGCGACGGCCGCCACCGCGCGCCGCAGCTCGGCGAAGCCCGAAGGGCCGGCCCGTTCGGCGAACGCGGCCACGACCTCCTCGCCGAACAGCTCCAGCGCCAGCGGAATCCGCAGCGGCGCTCGCGACGCGGCGAAGCCATCGGCCAGCGCCTCGGCGATGGCGCGGAAGAGGCTGCCGGGGGCGAAGCCGCGCGCGTCGAAGAAGGCGCGGGCGGCCCGCTGCCAGCCGGCGGCGGGTCCACTTTCGCCGGTCGCGTTTTCGCGCATGGCGGCCACCCGATCACGCGCCATCGTAGGGAAACGCCAAGCCGTCCAGCGCGGCGGGTCGCGCAAAGGGAATGTCGTCGGCGAAATCGCCGCCGTCTCCGGCGATGGCCGGCTCGGGCGGCGCGGTCGAGCCCGACCGGGCCGGTGCGGCACAGGTCGCCGGGCCGTCGTCCGCGCCCATGCCCGCGCCCATGCCCTCGGGCCGCTTGCCGAGCATTTTCAGCTCGTCGGCGACGATCTCGGTCGAATAGCGATCCGCGCCGGATGGATCGGTCCACTTGCGGGTCCGCAAGCGGCCTTCGACGTACACCTGCGCGCCTTTTTTGAGATACCGCCCGGCGATGTCCGCCAGCCCACGGAACAGGGACAGCCGGTGCCATTCCGTCAGCTCCCGTTTCTCGCCGGTGTTCCTGTCCTTCCAGGTTTCGGTGGTCGCCACGCGAAGGGACGCCACCGGCGTCCCGTCTTGCAGGTAGCGCATCTCCGGGTCCGCGCCCAGGTGGCCGATCAGGATGACTTTGTTCAGGGATGCCATGTCGAACGCTCCTATCGGAAAATTCAGCTCGAAGAAGCCGGTCGCCGGGACTCCGGTATCGGGTCCAGGCCGGTGATCGAGCTGGTCGTCGGATCGATGGTGTACTCGACGCAGAGACCCTCCCACGCGCCGCCCGCTCGCGCGATGGCTCGCAGAAAGCGCCGCGTATCGCAGCCGACGACGCGCTCGGAGAAGTCGAAGGCGCGGGGCGTGGCCAGCACGATGCGGGTCAAGTCGCCGTAGGTTTCATAAGATCGGATCAAGCCATAATCGGCCATGTTGTACCTCCGGTTGTTTTGGTTTCGATGGGTCTCGCCGAGCGTCGAGCCAGGCGAGCCGGGCGATCAGCTCGGGCGACGGGACCAGCACCGCGCTGGTGCAGCCGGGATTCCGGCAATCCCACCCGTCGCCGCAAAAGCGCTGCTCGGGGGTCTGCCCTCGCCGTGGCCGTCGCTCCATCGGGCCGTGTTCGGGACGCGCCGGACAACGCGGGGCGAACGCCGCGCCCGACAGCGGCGGCGTTCGCCCCGCCGTGCCCATGTTCGAGGATGCCATGTCGAACCCTCCTATCGGTCTCGATCCGCGTCGTCGGCCGTCTCGGCTCGCCGGTCCAGCCAATCGGCCACCTCGACAAAATGGGCGGCCATCGCCCTCAACCGACCGCTGCTCCAATACGCCGAACTCGCGCCGGATTCTCCGTCGTTCAGCCAGCCTTTCACTTCCCGGTCGCGCTCCGCGAGAGTCGGGCCGAAAGCGCCGAGACACCGCATCGTCTCGCGGGCGGGCTCGCTCACTCCCCGCTCCCAGCAGGTCGGCTTGAGGTCTCGACCGCTCGCGCCTGTCCGCAAACGGTATTCCAGCGCCTTTCGCAGACAGGCATCGCACACGTCGCCGTCGTCGGTCTGATAGGGCGACACCAGCCGGACATCGAAGACGATTTCCCGGACGAACTCCCGGTCGTGGCCGACCACCACCGAAAATCGCCTGACCGGCTCGCATGCTCCGCCGCACGCATCGCAAGTGAGGGTGCGCGTCGTCGCTTCCGTTTTCATCGGCGTTCCTCCCGCGCCGCGCCGCCTCCGGCGCGGGCGATGACGATCTACAGCTCCAGCTCCCCGTCCTCGACCGCGAAGCGGGGACCGCCGCTCGCGGTGGCCGGGTCCAGCGTCTCCACCGGATAGCTCGGCCAATCCCGGTTGATCCAGCACTCGTCGAACCGGGCCAGCGCCGTCTCCCACAAGTCCCGGCCTTCCGCCAGCAACCGCTCCGACGTGGGATAGACCGCCACCGCATAGGGGCGCTCGGTCTCGGCCACCACGAACGTGTGCGGGATGGCGGCCTCGGGCGTGCCGGTCGTCCGGCCGACCAGCATCCGGTAATAGGCCGCCGACAGGTGGTAGCCGTGCCGGTAGACGGCGCGGAGAAACCCCTCCCGGCTGGCGTCGGTCGCGGTTTTGAACTCCACGATGGCCGGCTGCGGATTCAGCCAGTCCAGCCGGCCTTTGAGTGGCAGCCGGTGCGGCTCCCGTTCCACGGTGAGGATTTTTTCCGGTTCGCCCCCTTTGAGCAGGCCGCCCGCCACGGGATGCCGTTTGATCGCCCTGACGATCTCCAGGGCCGCCCGGTACGCCTCGCCGGACACCACGAGCTTGCCGGTCGCCACCAGCGCGGCGTAGTCGGCCTTGCCCGCGTTCGTGCGGCGGTTGATCGCGCCCGCCAGCGCGAACTCCTCGCCGAAGGTTTCCGGCGCCAGCGCCAGCGCGTGGACCAGCGTGCCGAACCGCATGGCGGCGGTGGGTTCCTCGTCCGCGCGGGCGGGGTCCACGTATCGCGCCCAGCAGTGCAGCGGGGACCGCCGCATCTCGATCAGGGCGTGGCTCGACACGCCGGGCAGTCGGAAGTAAGACCGATTCGATGGCACGGTTTTTCTCCGGTCGGTTCGCGCCCTCCGTGGCGCGATTTATCTCTAGGCCGCTTTGCGGGCCGCGCTCTCGCCCGCCTCGAAGCCGAGCCGATAGGCGCGGTCGATGGCCTCGGGGCCGGTCAAGGTTCCCGCCGCGAGGGCGTCTTTGATCTCCGCCAGCGGGTCGGGCTTGGCCGGCTTGCGGGTCCGGGCGGTCTTCGCCGTCCGCTCGGCCTCCTGCCGGGCCTCCTCCACCGCGCGGGCTTTCGCTTCGGCCTCCTGCCGCTCCCGCTCGGCGCGGGCCTTCGCCTCGGCCTCCTGCCGGGCGGCTTCCTCGGCGCGCAAGCGGGCCAGCTCTTCCTGTTCGGCCTGCCGTTGGGCCTCCTCGGCTTCCCGCCGCCGGGCCAGCTCCGCCCGCTGCCGGGCCAGCGCGTCCTCCTGCGCCTTGAGGCGGGCCGCGTCCTCGGCCTCGCGCGCTTCCCGCGCCTCCCGCTCGGCCAGCAGCGCGCCCAGCGCCTCGCGGGTTTCGGCGAGGGCCTTCATCGCCATCGGCCACCGCTCGCCGAACTCCTCCGGGTCCGGTTCCGCGCCCTCCAGTCGCGCCAGCTCGGCGCGAACGGCGGCGGCCGGCTCGTTCGCCATGTTGACGATCGCCTTGGAAATGAGCCTGATCCTCGCCTCGATGGCCGCGACGCGCGCCGCCTCGGCGCGCTCGCGGGCGGCTTTCTCCTCGGCCTTGCGCCGCTCCTCGGCCTTGATCGCCGCGTCGATGGGCTCCTCGATTTCGAGCAGCGCGGCGTTGATCCGCCGGGCCTCGTCGTCGATCAGCTTGGCCTGCGCCAGCACGGGCGCTTTGATCTCGGCGCGGGTTTTCTCCAGCGTCGCCCGGTAGCCGCGAACCTCGGCGCGGGCCGCCTTGGCGGCGGCCAGCCCGGCGGCGGTGGTCGCGTCGAACGGCGCGGCGTACTTCGCCCGCAAGTGCGCCAGCGCGGCGGCGGTGGTCCGGTACTCGGCGATGGCGGTCGGCTCGGTGGCGGTCAAATACTCGGTCGTTTGCTCGGTCATGGTCTGGTCTCCGGTTTCGCGCCGTCCGTGGCGCTCTCGTGGGGTGAGGGGTCACTTGCCCTTGCCTTTGCGGGCCGGTTCGGCGGTGCCGCTCTCGGCGGTGCCGTTCCCGTTCCCGTTCTCGGTCGGGCCGGGCAACAGCCGGAACAGGCCGGGGCCGTACTGCCGCTGGCGGAACTCGGCGATGGCGGCGGCGTACTTGCCCGCGCTCGTCACCTCGAACTCCACGGCGTAATAGCTCTCGCCGCTGGCGCGGCTGGCGCGCTTGCTCATGCTCGCGCGGATGGTTTTTCCGAGTAGCGTTTCCCCTTTCAAGCGGTACTGCCGGCGCACTTCTTCAAAGTTATCGAGGCTCTCGGTCTTGAACAGGACCGAAGACAGCACGCCGTCGGGGTCCACGAACACCACGGCCAGCCACGTTTGCGGGGGGTAGCCGAAAAACTCGCCCGTGCTGATCTGGGCTCCGACGATCTCCATGTCCAGCTTGGGGCCGCGCATCGTGGCCGCGCCGATCTTGAACTGGCCGCTCTGGCAGTCCGGCCGCCACTGGCGGATGGAGTCGGCCAAAATCTGGCCTTCGGGCAGCCCGGTCTCGTCCAGGGCGATTTCGATGGGTTGGGTCGCTGCGTTCATGATCTTTCCTTCACGTTGGTAGAGGGGTCTGGCTTCAACGGTCCACGATCTCGGCGCGCTTGCGCTGGGCGTTCCAGCGCACCCGCTGGCCGCGTCGGGCCAGCTCCCGGCCCACCGTCGAAAGCGCCTGCTTCACTTTGCCGAACAGCTTGCGGCCGTTCTGGCGGTCGGTCTTTTCTGCTACCATCGCGATACCTCTCACGTTACGGTTGGGGGTTCAAGTGGGGCGCTCCCGTTGCGGACACAACGGAAGCGCCTTTTTTCACGCGGCCTTTATGAGCAGCGATTGAAGAATTTTTTGTTCCAACTGATAGAATTGCAGATCGTCAAGCTCTGGCTCTTCCTCGATCCGCTGGATTCGGGGAAACCCCTCGTAGTCCAGGGTATAAGCGATGGTGAAACCGTCAATCTTGATCGTTTTCATTTCATGCCCTCTTTTTTGTTAATGCCGGTCGGTCCCTTTCTCGAATTCCTCGGAAACCACCTTGTCCATTTCATCCTGAATCATGCCGCTAATCTGCTTGACGCTCTCGGCGTCGCCCGCCCACAACTTGAAGATCAGACGGTTGAATCGGTCGGACTTGCTCGCGTCGCCGTAAATGCCGTCGAAAACCGACTCCATCGTTCCATCAATTTTATCAAACGCTTGCCGGCGTCCATCCGCGATCAGGTCCGCCTTCCAACCCTCGGCGAACGATTCCAGCGCGGCGTCCCTGGCGCATTCTTTTATCGACCATCTCTCGTAATCAAAATCGTGAAAAGAGGGGCCGATGGCGTAAGCGTTGGTTTGGGTGGCGGTCAACATTTTCAATTCCTCCGGTTTCAGTTTAATTTCTAATTTGTTAGATAAAATTATATCATATAAATATAAAATTGCAATATTTATTTTCAGATTTACTAAAAAAATTGCGATCATTAATAAAATAATAGCCTCACTATCAATAAAAAATTTGTTGAATAAAAAATGGATTATTTATTGCCATTTCTCCCCGCCAGCTATTTAAAATCGACGCCGCGTTCGGACCTTTTGACGAACGCTTTAAACCGCGCGAGTGCCCGCCGCCGCAGGAGCGGCGGAAGCCGGCGCCGGGAGCGCCGGACAGGGACGGGAGGGAACCCCAAACCCACCCCCCCCAGCGGCAGCGCCGGAGGGGGTGAGCGCGCAGGGCCGGAAGCGAGGACGGGCGCAAGGGCGCGAAGCGGCGAAGCGAACCCTTGCGCCCGCCCGCAGCGAACGGCACAAAGCGCAAAAGCCCCCGGTGCGACGCGGGGAAAACGCGAGCGCGGCGAGCACGACCGGCAGGGATGCCAAGCCAGGGACGGCGCGAAGCATGGGGGCACGGGGGTGGGGATAGCCCCCGAAGTCTTCAGAGTTTGGCGTCCGCGCCGGGAGCGCGCCGCCACGCAAGGATGCGCTCGGTTTCCCGTGGTTGGCGAACGCGGGAGCGCGGACAGCGACAGCGCCGCTCGGTCGCCGGCGCGATCCGATCGAAGCGGAACACGGGAGGAAACCCGTCAAAAGGGTTTTAACGAAGGGGTTTAAAGGGGGGGGCTCACCGCCCGGGACGAACGTTCCGTTGGCCGAAACGCCCGCCAGCGAACGGGCGAGGAAAAGCGACGGCCGCTCACCCGACGGGTAGCGGCCTCACGAACGGGCCGGGGGACGAGGCCAACCCGGGAGAAGCGGGTGGTGGATCAAGCGGCCCTCAGACCGCCCTCGGCCTCGGGCAGCAGATCGGCCATCCGGCACTTCAACACCCGCGCGATGGCGGCCAGCTTCTCCAGGTCGATCGGGCGATTGCCTTTTTCCATGTTGGAGAGCTGAGACTGGACGATGCCGGTCTGCTTGGCCAGTTCGCACTGGCGAATGTTGAGCAAGGTCCGGCGCAGCATGATTCGCCGCCCGACCTGCTCGGTCACGGTGGACATGAAAAGTCTCCGGGCGAGTGGCGCGCATCGAGTGAATATAGCTGCGATATTTATATCTATTCGTAAAAAAAAGCAACACTCCCGCCGCAGCCATCCCCTCGCGCGCGCCTCGCGCTCGCCGAACAATAGCGCCTCGACCGGCGAGAACGCCGCGCCGGACCGACCGGGAGGGCGACGCGCTCGACAAATCGAGTCCGGTGTTCCACGCCCGCCACCCCGACGACAAGCGGGCGAGACGGGTTCCGCCCGCGAGCGGCGGGCGCAATCGCCGGTTCGCGCGAGGCGCGATCCGGCCGAGACCGGCGCGCGGCGCGCGCGCAGCGGGCGCCGCTCCTTCGGTCGGCACGCGAGCGGAGCGGGCGAAGCGAGCGGAGGGGGTTCGGGGGAAACGTCCCCCGAAGGACGCGCCGGTGAGCGCGGCGGCGGGGCGGGTCGCCGGCGAGCGCCCGCGAGGGGGCGGGCCGCACGTCGCCCGCGAACGCCGATTCAAGCGCCATGGCCGGTCTCCTGGGCGGTCGGGAGGGCGAAGTCCACGTCGAAATCCAGCGGCTCCAGCAGCGCGGTGACTCTTTCCAGCGCCACCTCGACGTTGTGCGAGGTGTGGCCTCGGGCGAAGGGGCGACGGCGGGTGTTCCAGGTGGCGGGCAATCGCCCCCAGCGGGCCAGGTCCGACACCACGGCCAACACCGCGTAAGCGTGGCGCAGCGAGCGGATCGAAACCGGCCCTCGCGAGAACGCCACCGCGACGGCGCGGTTCGCGGCCTCCATGCTCGGCGTTTTCCGAATCCGAACGGCGGGACGAGCGGCGTTCATGGTCGGCGGTCTCCGGCTGGATGGGGCGGGCGGCGAACCGCCCGCCCGACGGATCAAGCGGCCTCGTCCCACTCGGCGACCGCGCCGGTTTCGTCGGCGTCCTCGGCCTCGAAGCCGGTTTCGTCCTCGGTGCCGTCCTCGACCTCGAAGCCGGTTTCGCCGGCGTCCTCGGTTTCGGGAGCCGCGCCGTTCCCGCCGCGCGCCAGCCGGTCGTAGGCGGCGCGGGCCTCCGACACGGGCCGCCCAGTGTAGCCTCGGGCCGGGAACTCGAAGTAGCGCGGCAACCAGCCCTCGACCGGCGGGCAGCCTTCCCCCTGCAAGCGGCGGCGGATCGCGGCGCGCAACTCTTTCCCGGTCGCCTTGGCGGACGGGGCCGCGCCCACCTCCGCCGCGATGCCGGTCAAGGCTTCCTTGTCGGTGAGCAAGTCCAAAAAGGTGTCGTCGGGTCGCCAGCACGCGCGCATGTCGATGGCGAGCAGTTCGCCCAGCCGCTCGGCCAAGCCGCCGCCCGCCACCAGCGCCTCGCCCGCGACGACCGCCAGCACTTTCAACACCCGCTCGTCGGGCAGGTCCAGCAGGCGTCCGAACGCCTCGGCGGTGTGGCCCTCGCCGTACCCGCGTCCCGACAGGGCCGCGTCGGCGGATTCCGTCGCGTCCATCGCGTCCGCCAGCCAGCGCCAGACCGTCGCCCGCTCGTTGGCGAATGCGGCCAACGCCGCGCCGCTCTGGACGCTCGCCGCGACGGCGGGGCCGTGGGGCGCGGTGCGGTCGGCGCGAACCGACCAGTGGGTCGCGCCGCCGATCAGGCACGCCACCGCCAGCCGCAAGGCGACGAGCGGATGTTGAGCGAGGGCGTACCGCACCGCCGCCGCCTTGTGCAACGCCACGTAGTTTTGCAGGGCTTGGGTGGCCTCGCTGCGGGCGGTCTTGGGCGCGGCCTCGGTCGGGTCCACGTCCAACCCCGCCGCCTGCCGGGCTTGGCGGCGAGCTTCCTTCAACGGCAAATAGCCCTCGTGGACCAGCACCTCGCCGTTGTGTTGCGGTAAGATCAGCACCCGACCGCCGTCCTGCTTGGTAGTCCGCTGGTGTTCCCAACTGCGAAAATAGTCGCCGATCTCCAGCACCTCGACCCCGGCCCACCCCTCGGCCAACAGCCGCTCGCGCATCCCGGCGATGGCTTGGCTTTGCAGCGCCCAGAACCGCGCGCTGTCGTCAAAAAACGTCTCGTCGCCGAACAGGTCGGCGACGATCCGACCGGGATAGCTCTCCAGAGGAAACAGCGCCACCTCGGTCGAAATCGCCGCGCCGCCGCACAGCCACGCTTTCAGTTGGCTGCCCTGCGGCGCGTATTGCGCTTTGTCCCGGTACAGCTTCATCCACGCCTTTTGCTGCTTGGGCGTCGCCAGCGCCAGCAGTTGGGCGTCGGCGATCCCGATCTGGCCCTTGCGCGCCTCGCGCTTGATGGCGTCGCTCAGGTTCGCCAGGGCCAGCCGCTGTTTCACCAGCCGCTCGGTGACGCCGAAGCGGGCGGCGATGTCCTTGACGTCCTGCCCCAGCTCGACCAGCTTGGCGAACGCCTCGTGCTGGTCGAACGGTTCCATCGGCAGCCGTTCCACGTTCTCGGCCAGCGAGATTTCCAGCGCCGCCGCGTCGGCGGTGGCGGCCAGCACCAGACACGGCAAGGGGTCCACCGGCGCGTCGTGCGCGAGTTGTCGGCACGCCAGATAGCGCCGCTGGCCGGCCACGATCTCGAAGCACGCGCCCTCGGCCTCGGCGCCGGCCTCGGCCAACGGCCGGACCAGCAGCGGTTGCAGCACGCCTTGCGCTTTGATGCTCGCGGCCAGCGAATCCAAATTTTCGGTCGCGCCGTGAGTCCGGGCGTTGGTCTTGGCGACGGTCAGGTGTTCCAGCGGGATGTGATGGAGTTCCATAAGGGTGTCCTCTCGGTGGTTTCAGTGATGATGCGGTCGGGTCGGTTCTTCGCCGGCGAACACCTCGCGTATCCACCACCGGGAACCGGCCAGCGGTCGGCCGGTCACGGGGTGAACGTCCAGCAGTTCGGCCTCGGCTTTCCAGCCGCGACGCGGGCGGTGGCCCCGCACGTCGCCCGCGCCGTCGTGGCGCCGCCAGCGTTCGGTTCCGGGCAGATAGACGTAGCGCATCGCGGTGTTCCTCTCGTCAATTTGTCGGCCAATCGAAAGCCGTCCTTGGCCTTTTTTCTCAAACGTCCGCCCACTCCAATTCGGCGGGTCGGGCGGCGGCGATTGCTCCCCATTGCTTCGGTTTCAACTCCAATAACCGACCGCCCATCAACTGCAATTCAACGGCGCGGTCGTAAGAGGGATGCTCGTTCGCCAACTCGGTGATGGCGTTGACCATGCCCCATTTCGAGTAGTCGCCGCCGCGAATGAGGTTGGTGAGAATGGAATCCCGCTCGCCTTGCGCCACCGGATAGGCGTTGCCGAGTTCGGCCACGGCGGCAATCGGGTTGCCGACCGGCGGTTGCTGCGCGGCGTCCCGCAGTTCCGCCAGAATCCGGGCGAACAGTTGCGGTTGCGCCAAGGCGCGAATGGAATCGCGGATTTTCAGGGAAAGGGCGCGGTCGTCCGCTCTCAGGGTTTCGTCGGCGTAGACCGAATAATCCTCGCCGATCTCGACCCGTCGCCCGACGTGGTTCCGGCGCAAGCGGGCGTCCTCGGCGATCTGTCCGAGAACGAGCCCGTTCGTGCAAACCAGCCGATAAACCATCGGGCGCACGTCCAGCGCGCCGTCGCCGATCTCGCCGTTGCTGACGATCACCCCGCCCTGCACCGGGTCGCCGCGCCGGACTTCCCCCTCCAGGCGGGGAAACAGGGCTTGGAGGTACAGCTTGGAATCGGTCACGCAACAGGACACCACCGCGCCGTGGCCGCCGTTCTCCAGCAGCGCCGGCAACGCGGCGTCGGCGATCCGCTCGTTGTCGATGCGGTGGTAGCGGTCGGACAAAAAAGCCCGCGCCCTGCCGTCCAGCGTCCGCACCATGCGCCGCTCCGGTCGCTCCCGGAACCAGTGATTGACGTTGCCCGCCAACAAATCCGGGGCGTCCGCCCGCATCCGGTCGTAATACCGCCTGGGAATGCCCACCCGGTCGGCGATCTGGCCGTGGGCGTGGTCGGTCAATTGGAAACGGCCCACCGCGCCAACGGATAAAGCGTTTTCTCCGAAAACCATGTCGGCCGTGTCCGCGACGAAATCTTTTTTGGACTCGGCGCGGCGCATGATTTCTTTGGCTAATTCGACTAGATTCATGCCGTGCTTATTCATTTATCTACCCTCTATTTACCGCTATATAACAGCTTATCACTTGATAAAATTATATTCATTTGATAAAATATGTCAATACAAAAACATAAGAAATTGCAAATTTATTTCGCTATAATTCACGAAAGTCAAGAGCGACTTTCGAGCAATTGAGGAATAGCCACCATGCTATTGAACACGATCAGAATCGTCGAATCGAAACGGGCGGACCCCACGGCCTATTTGGAGGGGATGGGCTTCACGGTGAGAAAGGAGGGCCGGCATCTGTCGGTTCGCGTGGGCGGCGACGAGCGTTACCGCGTCACCCGAAAAGGCGACGGGCATTGGGTGGCCTGCGACAAAACCGGGAACGGCATCGGCGACAACATCGCCCTGGTGCGCGACCTGGAACCCGGCATCGGCTTTTTGGAGGCGGTCGCCCGGCTGGCCGAGGGCCCGGTGGCGACGCGGGAGCCGCTGCCCGAACCGGCCCGCCGCACCCGTCCCGCCCGCCTGCCGCAGACCCGCGCCGACCGCCGCGCCGGGCGGGCCTACCTGCGCGGGCGAGGGATCGCGCCGGACACGCTGGATCACGCCGAGCGGGCCGGCTTCCTGCGCTACACCCGCGGCGGGGTGCTGTTCGTCGGGCGGGATGTCCGGGGCGAGCCGCGCAACGTCACCAAACGGCTGATCGCGCCCGGTCCCGGCGAAAAGCCCAAGCGCGACCTGGCCGGCAGCGACAAGAGCTATCCGCCGATCCTGCCGGGCAACCCGCGCGTGGTCTGGATCGTGGAGGGGGGCGTGGACGCGCTGGCCGCTCGCGACTTGGCCCGGCGACGCGGCAAGGCGCCGCCCACGGTGGTGGTGAGCGGCGGGGCCGGGGTCCGGCTGTTCCTCGACAACCCGACCGTGCAGACCTTGCTCCTGCACGCCGATTCGGCGGTGGTGGCGCGGGACAACGAAGCCACCGAAAAGAAGCAGGCCGAAACCGACGCCGGCCACGACCGGCAAATCGCGCGCATCGAAGCGCTGCGCGGGCGCTGCGCCGACTGGCGGCCTCCACGGGGGGTCAAGGACGTGGCGGAACTGAACCTGCGGGAAGGGGCGGGCGGGGATCGGAACCGTGACCCGCTTTCCGCGCGACCACGATCGAACGCAAAGCTGACCGGCGGCTTGCCCGCCAAGGAGGATCGCAATGTCTGAAACCGTCAATGAACAAGTCGCGCAGTCCGGCGACTTGTTGGGGTGGATCGTCACTTTCGATGGCGAATACATGGGCACGGTCGTCGACGACCGCGTGCGTCCTGTCTGCTGGCATTCGCAGCCGCAGCGTGTCCTGACTCTCGATAACGGCCACAAACTTCGCTGGCCGTTTGAGGGGAAATACGCGATAGGCCCCGATGGCCTATCGCCGAGGTGAACCGCGAGCCGTAGCGAATCGGGCGTCGCGACCGAACGCCAGAAATCAGAGGCAGCCGCCCCAGGAGGAAACGCATGATCGAAACGACCACGCCGAGCGGGGCGGCCGTCCCCCGTATTTCGTCATTGGCCGATTCTCGATTCCGCTGTACGGTCTGCGGCCGAATCGGGACCGTGGGGCGGTGCTGTGGCCTCGACACTCGCGAGCCGCTGAACGATCTCGCCAAAGCCGAACTTGCGGCAGATGAAAAGCGCATGGCGCGGTTGAATCGTCGGCGGGCCGGGACGATGGCATCGCCGCCGACGAGCGACGCCCCCTCTTTCGGATGATCGGGCGTCATGACTGAACGGCTCACGAAGCCATGACGCCATGCGGTCGATCGCGGCACCGGCCCCGGTCGGTCGCGCCCCCTTCCCCGCCGGCCTTTTTGCGCCGGAGCGATCCGCGATGACCCTGGAAACCTCGAAAACCCCAAACGACGGATTGCGCCTCACGCGCCGCTTCGACGCCGCGCCGGAGCGGGTGTTCGCCGCCTGGCTCGATCCCGGCACGGTCAAGCAATGGCTGTTCGCCGCGCCCTCCGACCACCCCGTCCAGATCGACGCGCGGCCCGGTGGCTCGCGCCTCCTTATCCCCAACCGGTGGGGCGGCGTGGAGGCTGTCATCGCGCACCTCGAAATCGCGCCGCCGCGCCGCCTGGTTTTCGATCTCGCGCTTCCTTACTTTTCGCCCGACACCTCCGACCGCCTCACCGTCGAAATCGCACCGGTCGGAGCCGGCTGCGTTTTGACCTTGATCCACGAGGGTCCACCGCCGGATTATTGGAGCCCGATCGAGCGGGGCTGGAACGAGATGTTCGACGATTTGGCCTCGGCGCTCGGGTAGCCGGCGCTGGCGCCGGAAGTGTCCGGGAGACCGGACGGGGTGCGCCGCGACCGGAAGGCCAACGGCCGATTCCTGGCGGGGCGGGTTTGGGACGAGCGGCCGGAGTCGAGTGGGGCGCTGCTTTGAGCGGTTCGCATAACTTGAAGGTTTTATAACTTACAAGCTATAATACGACCATGAAATGGGAAGTGGAATACACCGACGAATTCGAGGCGTGGTGGTCTACGTTGAGCGAGGCCGAACAAGACGCCGTGGCGGCTTCGGTGGGACAACTCGAACAGTTGGGACCTTCCCTGCGATTCCCGCACAGCTCCGGCATCGCGACTTCCCGGCACGATCACATGCGGGAACTTCGCGTGCAGCACGGTGGCGAACCTTACCGCGTGTTGTACGCTTTCGACCCTCGGCGCACGGCGATTCTGCTCGTCGGCGGCAAGAAAACCGGCGATGATCGCTGGTATGACACCTTTGTCCCGCTGGCGGATCGCCTGTACGACGAGCACTTGGCCCTGCTGAAAAAAGAGGGGTTTCTGTGATGGCAAAGAAATTTCGCGATTTGGTGGCGCAAATGCCGGAAGAGCGGCAAGCGCGCATCGCGGCAAAAACCCGGCAGCTCATCGACGAAATGCCCTTGCAAGAGCTGCGGCGGGCGCTCGATCTCACCCAGCAACAGGTCGCGGCCTCGCTCGGCATCAACCAGGTCGCCGTCTCCAAGATGGAAGGCCAGACCGACATGTACGTCAGCACCTTGCGCCGCTTCGTCGAGGCGATGGGCGGCGAGCTGCGCATCGTGGCCCGCTTCCCCGAGGGCAACGTCGAAATCAGCCAGTTCAAGCGGGAGCCGGAACCGGCCGAACCGGCGCCGGCGTAGGGCGCGGCGCGCGGCGTCATGACGAAACGCCTGGAAGCGCGCTATCCCGCCGTGCTGGAACCGCAAGCGAACGGTGCGCTCTTGGTGCGCTTCGTCGATCTGGAGGACACTTTCACGGAAGGGGCCACGCCAGACGAGGCCCTGTTCGACACCGCCGACGCGCTGTCGGCCCTGCTGGGGTGGATGCTGGACGAAAACAAACCCATACCCGATCCCTTGTATGTTTGGAGTTTGGTAGAGTTTTGTTGACGTGGTAGCACGATTCCCCTTTGCTGACTCTGGCCGCGTCCCGCGGCAAGCTCATGGAACTCATGATGGACAGCATTGCGCCCGGAAATCGCGGACAGGCCGATCAAGCCTTCATGGTCGGGGTGCTCTCGTTGCTGGACGCCTTGTTCGGAGTGCCGCTGCCGGATTTGATCGTGGAATTGAATCTGACCGATACCGTGCGTGTCGCCTTGTTGTACGGCGAGGGTCCGCTGGGGCAATTGCTCGACATCGTCCGGTCGTTCGAGCAGAACCGGTTTGCCGACCTTGACGCGCGATGGGCGGAGTTGCCCCACCTGTCGCTTTCGCGGTTTAATCAAGCTCAATTGCAGGCCCTTGGCTGGGTCAACGAGCTGTCGGGTACCACGGGGGGATAAAAATTAAGGGGCCTCCATCTGGATGGGTCGCTGGCTCCACTTGGACCGCTCGCGCGAGGAGGCGCCGAAAAAGAAGCCCCCGGAATTCCGAGCGGCGCCGGTTGCGGCGAAAGGCGAACTCGTTGAGATCCGCTTGGCGGCGATCGGCCTCCACGGCACCCGGGTGGGTTCCGAGCGGCCGGCGCTTGAGGAGGTTGGCGACGCGGCGAACCCCCGGCAAAGCATGGGCAGGTTCGCCGGCACCGGCCACGACCCGGGGCTCAGGCAGATAGTCGTCAGCGATGGCGGCCGGGCAAGAGGACGGGCCATCGGTGACGATGGAACCCGGCTTCATGCGGTCCGGCAGGAACGAGCGTAACGCCCGGTGACCGCGCGTCGGGAATGACGCTCGGGCCGCGCCGACCGAAACCTTTGGGGCCGGGTCGTTCGACGGCCACCGCCACGAGCGCCTCGCCCTCGGCGCCTCGCCCTCGCTTCTCGGGTTGGATGCCGCCGATGAAAGTCTCGTTGACCTCGACCGCTCCGGCGGGTGGATCGCGGGCGGGTCGCACCGGCGCCGCGCGGAAGCGATGCGGCGTGCTCCAAGCCGTCTGGCAAGAACCGAAGCCGAGGAGCCCCTGCAGGGTTTTGGCGGAGACACCATATCTTTGCGGAGGTCGCGTGCCACGCGGCGGCGAACCACACTGCAAGGGGAGCGCGCGCCGTGACGGCGGGTATCACCGTCACCGCCGCCAACGTCGATGAGCGGAATTCGGCCCACGACGTGCTCCAGGCGATTGAAGGGTCGGTGCCGGGCGACAAGGGCTCTCTCCGTCTGCGGTTCAAAGCGGGTTGCGAAGCGCCGGCCATCGATCCGCAAACGCCCGCGCGCCAGAACGTGGCGGAGCGTCGGCCCCGTTGGTGGTCGAGTTGTTGCGGCGCGCGCGCAGGCGGATCGAAACCGTCATCGGCCCGCCTGAACGGCGCATCGGGTTGGCGAAAATCCGGGCGACCGACCGACCCGGCGACACGCACGCTTGGCCCGTGCCGTCGGCGGTTGGCTCGACCCGCAGCGCGGGCGCGAGCCTCTGCGGTTCGATGGATCGATCATTGCCCAACCGGGCAAAGTCGCGCGTCGCGTGTTTTGGCACGGCCTTTGCCATATTATGGCAGCCTGCAAACAATCCGCCGTTGTTCGGGGGTGGTGGGATCGAGGTGTGCGATATGCCAACCGTCACGCGGCTCGCGGCGAAACGCGCGGGCGCGGTCAAGCTGTTTGTTTTGTCCGGTTTTCTAGCGCTAGCGCTGCTGGCCGGGCACGCCGCGCATTCCCAGGAATGGCTGTACACCGTGCGTCCGGGTGACAATTTGTGGAATGTAACCGCCGATTACCTGACCAGAATGGATTATTGGCCGAGGTTACAAGCACTAAACCAGGTTTCAGATCCGGAGCACCTGCCGCCGGGGATGAAACTTCGCATTCCCATCGCCTGGCTCAAGCGCCCGCCGACGACCGCCCAGGTTCTGAACGTGCAAGGCCAGGCAAAAGCCACCCTTGCGGCCACCAACCAGACCATCCAGGTCAGCTCTGGACTGTTCCTGCAAAGCGGCGATACCCTCCATACGGGTCCCGACAGCAACGTCACCCTCGAATTCGGCGATGGCTCCCGCCTGTTGCTGCAAGCCGACAGTCAACTGAGCGTGGACACCTTGCGCGCCTATGGCCCAAGCAACCTGGTGGACACCCTCTTGCGCTTGGAGCAAGGCCGCGTGGAAAGCCAGGTCACGCCTCGACCGGCGTCCGGCCCCCGCTACGAAATCTGGACGCCCGCCGCCGCCTCGGCCGTGCGCGGCACCCGCTACCGCCTCGGCATGGACCCCGCCACCGCGACGGCGCGCGCGGAAGTGCTGGAGGGCGCCGTCGCATTCCAGGGTCGCCAGAAGAACCGGACGGTCCCGAAAGGCTTCGGCGCCTTTGCCGAGACCGGCAAGCCACCCTTGCCGCCGGTGCCGCTGTTGGCGCCGCCGAACGTTGCCGGCCTGCCGCCGGTCGTGACGCGCGTGCCGATCCAGTTGGGGTTTTCCGCCTCGAAGGGAGCGGTGGCCTATCGCGCCCAAATCGCGCCCACCGACCGCTTCGAGACCCTGTTGTTCGACGGCGTTTCGCCGTCGCCGTCCGTCCGTGGCCCCGATTTGCCGGACGGCGATTACGTGCTGCGCGTGCGCGCCGTCGACGCCAGGGGTCTGGAAGGCCGCGATGCTTACCACCCTTTTCGCCTCCATGCCCGCCCCGAACCCCCGTTTCTGATCCAGCCCGCCCATCAGGGCGCCGTGCTCGAACAATCGCTGATCTTTGAATGGTCGGAACCACAAAACGCGGCGGCCTATCATTTTCAACTGGCCGAGGACGAGCGCTTCGCGGCGCCGCTGCTCGACGTGGCCGATTACCCCAAATCGCGCCTGACGCCGGATCGACCGCTGGAGCCACGGCACTATTATTGGCGGGTCGCCGTCCGCGACTCGGCCGGCCGGGAAGGGCCATTCGGCGATCCGCAATCCTTCCGGTTGCAGCCGACGCCGCAATTGCAGCCGCCCGAGGTCACGGCCGATTCCATGACATTCCGGTGGAGTGCGGGACTTCCGGGGCAGCGCTATCAATTCCAATTGGCCAAGGATGTCAATTTTGAGGATATCGTCGTCTCCAGCGAGGTGTCCGAACCGCAACTGACCATTCCGCGTCCCGAGTCCGGCTTTCATTACTTGCGGATGCGGTCCGTCGAGGCCGACGGTTACGTGGGGCCGTATGGTCCGGTACAGCGGATCGATGTCCCCCCCGCCAGCTATTGGCCGGCGGGCGTGGTGGTCTTGTTGACGCTCGTTCTGGTCCTATGACCCTCCCCGTTCGATTTGGCGCCGGCTGGTTGGGAAAGATCGGTTTATTCCTGGTGTTGCCTGTTTTCGCCTTCGTTCTGGTCCAGACCGATTGGCTGTATCGCTGGGATTTGCTGATCTACGATTGGAATCTGGCGGCCTGGTCGCGGTCGCCGGCCGCCGACATCGTCATCGTCGCCATCGACGAACAAAGCCTGAGGGCGTTGGGTCGCTGGCCATGGTCGCGCCGCATTCATGCCGAACTGATTCGCAAGCTCGGCGCGGCCGGCGCCAAGAGGATCGCCCTGGATATCGTGTTCGGCGAGCCCGACGCGAGCGATCCGGCGGCCGACGCGGAGTTGGCGGCCGCGCTGGCGGAAAATGGCCGCGTGGTATTGCCGGTGCTCAACGAGCAGAATCGCCTGGGCGGCCAGTTGCTGGAAACCTTGCCCATTCCGGCGCTGGCGGTGGCGGTCGCCGGCATGGGACACGTCGATGTGGAGCTGGACCCGGACGGCATCGCCCGCGGCGTCTACCTGAAAGCCGGACTGGGCTCGCCCTATTGGCCCAACCTGGCGCTGGCCTTGTTGGAATTGGACGCCGCCGATCCCGCCGCCAGGCGAGCATTGCCGGGCCAACGCGCCGCCGCGAGCATCCCATCGTCTCCTTACGCCTGGCGGCGCGACTACCGGATGTTGATCCCGTTCGCCGGCCCGCCGGGACGCTTTCCTCGGTTTTCCTACGGCGAGGTGCTGCGCGGGGAGATTGCGCCGGCGGCCTTTCGCGACAAATACGTCCTGGTCGGTTCGACGGCGGCCGGCATGAGCGATGCGCTGCCGACTCCGGTTTCCGGTTTGGCGCAGCCGATGCCCGGCGTGGAATTCAACGCCAACGTGCTCGACGCCCTGCGACAAGGCTTGACGATCCGGCCGTTGCCTCCCGGTTGGTCCCTGCCCTTGACCGGGCTGCTGGTCTGGCTGCCCCTGGTGCTGTACGCGGTTTGCCCGCCGCGCTGGACGCTGCCGCTGGCCGGGCTGGCATTGTTGTCGACCCTCGTCGGCAGTTGGGCGTTGCTGCACGGCGCCCGCCTCTGGTTTCCGCCGGCGGCGGCGCTGCTGGTCCAGGGGTTGAGCTATCCGTTGTGGAGCTGGAAACGCTTGCTCGATGCGATGCGCTCGCTGTTCGAGCAAGAGGAGCGCGCCCAAGTCACCTTGCATTCCATCGGCGACGCGGTGATCACCACCGACGCGCGCGTCATCGTGGACTATCTGAATCCGGTGGCGGAGGCGCTCACCGGCTGGGCGAACGCGGAAGCTCGAGGCCAGCCGGTGAGCGACATCTTCCAGATCGTCGACGAGCAAAGTCGCCAACCGGTGCCGGACCCGGTGGCGCGCTGCCTTCGGGAAGGAAAAGTGGTCAGGCTGGCCAACCACCCCGTGCTGATCGGCCGCGACGGGCGGGAATACCACATCGACAACATGGCGGCGCCAATCCGCGGGTGGGACGGCCGGGTGCTGGGCGTGGTGCTGGTGTTCCGCGACGTCACCGAAAACCGCCGGCTGGCCCGCCAGCTAGAGTACGACGCCACCCACGACGCCCTCACTGGCCTGACCAACCGGGCCGAATTCGAGCGGCGGCTGGCACGGGCGCTGGCCAGCGCCCGGAAATACGGCGTCCATCACGCCCTGTGCTATCTGGATTTGGACCAGTTCAAGGTCGTCAACGACACCGCCGGGCACGCGGCGGGCGACGAACTGCTCCAGCAAATCAAAACCCTGCTGTCGGGCATGTTCCGCGATCGCGACACCCTGGCCCGGATCGGCGGCGACGAGTTCGGGCTGCTGCTGGAAAGCTGTCCGCTGGAGCGGGCGCAACTCATCGCCCAAGCCGTGGTCGCCAGCATCCGGGAGCATCGGTTCCACTGGGTGGGCCGCGCCTACCAGATCGGCGTCAGCATCGGCTTGGCGCCCATCACGCCCGAAACCCCGGATATCACCGAACTGCTGACCCAGGCCGACGTCGCCTGCTACACCGCCAAGGAACTGGGCCGCAACCGCGTCCACCTCTATCAGCGCGAAGATACCGAAACGACCCAACGCCACGGCGAACTCCTGGGCGCGGCGGGCTTGCGGGACGCGCTGGAGCAGGGCCGGTTTCGGTTGCACTATCAGCCGATCGTGCCCCTGGACGCGCCCGACTCCCGCCCGGTCCGCTACGAAGTCCTGCTCCGCGTGGCGTACAAGAGCGGCCCGGACGAAACCAGCGAACTGGTGCTGCCGGCGACCTTCATTCCGGCGGCCGAACGCTACGGCTTGATGAACGCCATCGACCGCTGGGTGATTCAGACGGCCTTTCGCGACTATGCGGGCGGCATCGGCCAAACCGGCGCCCGGATCGCCATCAATTTGTCCGGCAACTCCCTCAGCGACGAGACCCTGCTCGACTTCATCGAAGCCCAGTTCGCCGAGCACGCCTTTCCGCCGGAACGGGCCTGCTTCGAGATCACCGAAACCGCCACCATCCAGAACCTGCGCCGCGCCCTGGAACTGCTGGCGGCGCTCAAACGGCACGGCAGCCAACTGGCTTTGGACGATTTCGGCAGCGGCCTGTCCTCCTTCCACTATCTGAAGACCCTGCCGGTCGACTACGTGAAGATCGACGGCAGCTTCGTCAAGAACATGCTCGACAATCCCAGCGACGGCGCCCTGGTCGCGGCCATCAACCAGATGAGCCACGCCCTGGGCCTCCAAACCATCGCCGAATACGTCCACAGCCCGGCCATCGCCGAGCGCTTGCGCGAACTGGGCGTGGACTTCGCCCAAGGCTATTTCTTCGGTCGGCCCGCGCCCTGGGAAGAACCCTCCCGCGAAAGAGAACAACGGGTCTCGGAGTAGCGCCCGTGAATTTCCGAATGATTTGGCGCGCTGGGCGCTGGGCTCAAACCACTGGAATTGCCCTTGTATCGAGTCGTTGGGCGAGTTCTGCTGGGGCGATGAAGACGCCGACGATGCCGGTTTGCCCGGCCTGCGGTTCCCGTGACACCACCGGCCACGGCCATCACGAGACGGTTCACGGCAGGACCCGAAGCCTCCGCGCCTGCACGGCCTGCGGGGCGGTGTTCTCGGAGACGACGGGCACCCCGATGCACGGCATCAAGACGCCGATCGACAAGGCGGCGGCGCGGCTGCGCGGAGAAGGGATGGGGCTGTGGGTGCCGGCCCGTCCGACGCGGCCGCCGAAAAACCCGCCGGCGGCTCGGGCTAGGCCGCCAGTTGGCCGGGCGCCGCCGCCAGCGCGAACAGTTCCTCGACGCTCGATAGCCGATCCACGTCCAGCAGCATCACCATGCCGGTCTCGGTCGTCCCCAGCCCGCCGATGAACGGGTAAACCCAACAGTCCTGTCATCAGCCGCCATATGATCGCAACTAATTACCTACTAGGGGTTGTAAGCCCAAACCGCCGAAATTTCCGAACGGTGTCGAGATGTTATTAACCAATTGATTAATTGAAGTAATTATTTGTATGCCAAATAACGATCATTAAGACGTTATCGAT